>OKIW01000012.1_pt1 | contig 205096 bp, 185 predicted proteins | sample 1612991 | NCBI WGS metagenome assembly OKIW01 (sample SAMN04436827, study PRJEB24849) | human gut metagenome | biome: human gut; feature: NICU; material: stool | host: Homo sapiens | place: USA: Saint Louis, MO | collected 2011-06-23 | reverse complement strand
CCGATGGTAGTGTGGGGTCTCCCCATGTGAGAGTAGGGAACTGCCAGGCATCAAACACGTGAAGAGCCCATCCTGACGGATGGGCTTTTTGCGTTTTTGTGGCCTGAGAACTAACGGCAGAGTTGTATCACGTTACCGACAGCATTCATGTTTTCCAGCCTGAAGCCTGTCATACGCCCTCCCTCCGGTTAAAGCGTCGCTAACGCATGAAAATGACGCAGCGGGCTGTTCCTTTAGTTTACCTTATAGGATGAGTTCGGCCGTTTCAGCAGCTGATACAGCAATACCTAACATTACTGAACGTGTCAGCCGAACGGCTATTGTGATGAGGTATCCGCCGTATTAAAACAATATTGATTTATATCGCAATGAAATTGAAGTGGTTTTCCTGTCTGATCTGGACTTGGAACAAGAACGCTGAATATTGAGGCGAGTCGTTAGAGGAAATGATTATCAGCTGCGGTGAAGGAGAAAATAGTGCCCTTTTAAGCCTGTTTTTTATTGAGAAATAACCTGCAAAGGATTTATTTTCTCAATAAAATAACCTTATGAAGGAGGTGTTTCTTAGGATGTATGTTTTATATGAAAATAAAAATATATATAAACTCGTCTCTTAATATTTAATGTGAATTATATTAAGAATATTTCCGGTTTAATTCTTAAGTTACTCTAATGTAATCAGGTTAACAAATAGATACGAAACCCCCTTATCATGCCGGGAAGCAGGCATAACAGCTGGACTTTTTCTGCGAAATGACTTAGTGTCCTTAACACTTTGTTAACTCGATCTGGTTTAAGTTAATTCAAATTTGCTAAAAACATAGGGTGCATTGCCTGTATGGAAGCTAACCCGGTAACGTCTTTTGACGAATAGTGCATGTTACCGGCTGGCAATATGAGAATATAAATGAAATTTCTGATTAACTGGCCTCCTCTGCGCCAACCAATAAATTATATCCGGGAGCGTTTTACCTTTCTGGTCTTGCTCTGCTGGCCGGCGATCATCTGGCTGGTATGTCGGGCGCTTGTCTGGTTAACAGATGGGCTGATGGTTCTGCTCGGAAAGCCTACCGAACACTCCTTTACCGTCTATCTTCAGCCACTTATGACGCTAAGCGCGCTACTGAGAATTTCCGTCAGCTGGGTGCTGCTGCTGTTTATCCTGTTCAGCATGGCGATGGGGTTCACCTGGGCTCTGCGGCGCTTTATGAATCGAAATAAATAACGCCGATGCAGCGACCACAGGGAGCGGCACCGGCATTGACTCAGGCCATCTCACCGATCGTTTTACGAAAACGCAGTAGCGCGACAGTAAAAAACACCCCACCGATAGCCAGCAGCGTCAGAAACTGCGGCCAGACGATCGAGAAATCCGCGCCGCGATAAAGAATGGCCTGCGCCAGACTGACAAAGTGGGTTGTCGGCATGGTGAGCATAATATCCTGTACAGCCTGCGGCATACTTTCCCGTGGCGTCGAGCCGCCGGAAAGCATCTGCAGCGGCAACAGCACCAGAATCATCAGCAGCCCCAGCTGCGGCATGGAACGCGCCACCGTACCCATAAAAATGCCGATCGAGGTGGTGGCAAACAGGCTCAGGGCCACCCCAAGCATAAAGAGCGGTATCGAGCCCTCTATCGGTACTTGCAATACACCCTGAACCATCAAGATCAGGGAGAGTCCGGAAACCACCAGCACCACCAGCCCCATTGACCATATCTTCGCCATCATGATCTCAAACGGCGTGACCGGCATAACCAGCAGGTGCTCTATGGTGCCATGTTCCCGCTCACGTATCAGCGCCGAACCGGTCAGCACGATCGCCAGCATGGTGATATTATTGATAATTGCCATGACGGCGCCAAAACGCTCCTGTTCCAGGTTCGGGTTAAAACGCATTCTGACGGCCAGCTCAACCGGCAGCGTGCCGTTGTCCCGGTAGCGGGCGACAAAGCTGTTCACCTCGCCGGTGACGATATTCTGGATATAGCTATTGCCGGTAAACGCCTGGCTCATTCGCGTCGCGTCGACGTTAACCTGCAGCTCGGGCTGGCGTCCGGCCAGAACGTCGTGCTGGAAACCCGGCGGAATATTGATGGCGAAAGTATAGCGTCCCGCATCCAGCCCGGCATCCATCTCATCAGCGGTGATCAGCGCCGGCGGCAAAAACCAGGGCCGGTAAAACCCATTGATAATGCGCGATGAGAGCTGCGACTTATCCATGTCGGCAATAGCGATGGGCGCCAGATGCAGCGAACCCGGCATGACGGTCGCGGAGGAGTACACCGAGACGGTAAAAGCAAAGACAATTAACGTCAGCATCGCTTTATCGCCCAGCAGGCTGCGTAGCTCTTTCATCCCCAAATTATAAATATTACGTAATCCGCGCATTATCCCTCCTGTTTTTTCAACAGCCACACGCTCAGGCCCAGCACCAGCGGAACTGCGATAAGCAGCGGAATAAAGGATCCCCACAAATCCGTCAGATTTAGCGCTTTGGAGAACGTTCCGCGCGCGATGGTCAGAAAGTGGCTGGTTGGATAAATCTGGCCAATCCAGCGGCCGGGCCCTTCCAGCGAGGCAACGGGATCGATCATTCCGGAGAACTGCGTCGCCGGGATAAGCGTAATGATCGCGGTGCCGAAAATCGCCGCAATCTGGCTTTTCATAAAGGTGGAGATCAGCAGGCCAAGCCCGGTGGCGATAGTGACGTAGAGCAGCGCGGCGAGGGTGAGCGTCAGAAAACTCCCTTTGTGCGGTACGCCAAAAACAAAGACCGACAGCGCGCAGAGCAGGAAGAAGTTGAACATCCCCAGCACGATATACGGCACCTGTTTACCCAGCAGAAATTCGCTGCGGGTGGTTGGCGTCACGTACAAATTGATAATTGAGCCGAGCTCTTTCTCGCGGACCACGCTAAGCGCGCTGAGCATCGCCGGGATCATCATCAACAGCAGCGGAATTACCGCCGGGACGATTGCCGGCAGGCTCTTCACATCCGGGTTATAGCGGTAGCGGGTCTCGATGGAAATCAGCGATGTATCGCGATTGGGGCTGGCCTGGCGACCGGCCATCTCCTGTAGCCAGGCCAGATGCATGGCCTGCACGTAGCCGCGCACCGTTTCCGCGCGGTTCGGCATCGCGCCGTCCACCCATACGCCAATTTGCACCGGCGTTCCCCGGGCGATATCACGGCCAAAATTAGGCGGAATTTCGATAGCCACCGCCAGCTCGCCGTTACGCATTCTTCTGTCCAGTTCGCTATAGCTTTGCAGCGGCGGTTGTTCGATGAAGTAGCGCGAACCGGCGATATTTTGCGACCAGGCCTGGCTGCTGACGGTCTGGTCGCGGTCGAGCACCGCAAACCGCAGATCTTCGACGTCCATACTGATCCCGTAGCCCATGATAAACATCAGGATCACGGTGCCGAGCAGGGCCAGGGTCGATCGCACCGGATCGCGGCGAAGCTCAAGCGCTTCGCGGCGACTGTAGCTAAACAGGCGCTGCAGGCTAAACCCCTGGCGCGGCGCCACGCTTTCGGCTTTGTGTTCTATCGCGGGAACCGGTGCAGCCTGCGCATCAGGCGGCTGGGCGGTATCCGCTGCTTCCTGTAGCCAGGCAATGAACGCCTCTTCAAGGCTGGCCGATCCGCGCTGTTCGACCAGCGCCTGCGGCGTATTGCTGGCCAGCACTTTTCCGGCATGCATCAGCGAAATGCGATCGCAACGCTCCGCTTCATTCATAAAATGGGTGGAGATAAAAATCGTCACCCGGTCCTGACGCGCAAGATCGACCATTAGCTGCCAGAACATATCCCGGGCCACCGGATCGACGCCGGAGGTGGGTTCATCAAGGATTAACATTTCCGGACGGTGGATCACCGCGACCGCCAGCGAGAGCCGCTGGCGGATACCTAGCGGCAGCGAAGCGGGCAGGGTGTCCTCAACCTCTTCCAGCATAAAGCGCTGGCTCATTTCGGCGATCCGTCCGGGGATCTCCGCATCCGGTATATGGAACAGGCGGGCATGCAGTTCGAGGTTTTGCCGCACGGTCAGTTCGCTATAGAGGGAAAAGGCCTGCGACATATAGCCGACGCGGCGGCGGGTTTCGATGTCCCTGGGGTCGACCGGTTGGCCAAACAGCCACGCCTCGCCTTCGCTGGCCGGTAGCAACCCGGTCAGCATTTTCATGGTCGTTGATTTGCCGCAGCCGTTAGAGCCGAGGAAGCCGAAAATCTCGCCGCGGGCGATACGAAAGTTCACGTGGTCAACGGCGATAAAATTACCGAAGCGCATGGTGAGCCCGCGCGCTTCAATCGCAATTTCGCTTTCATCGGCCTGGCGCGGCGGGATGATCACCTCTTTATGCGCCAGGCGCTGGGCTTCGGGTAGCAGGGCGATAAATGCCTGCTCCAGCGTCTGACTCGCCGTGTGCGCTTTAAGCTCATCGGCGCTGCCGGTCGCCAGAACCTCCCCCGCGTTCATGGCTACCAGCCAGTCAAAGCGCTCCGCCTCCTCCATGTAAGCGGTGGCGACCAGGACGCTCATCTCCGGCTGACGCTGGCGGATGTTGTCGATCAGATCCCAAAACTGCGCCCGCGAGAGGGGATCGACGCCGGTGGTGGGTTCATCGAGGATCAGCAGCTGCGGGTCGTGAATAAGCGCGCAGCACAGGCCGAGCTTTTGTTTCATCCCCCCGGAGAGTTTTCCTGCCGGACGATCGCGAAACGGCGCCAGGCCGGTACTCTGGAGCAGCTCATTGATGCGGATGTCGCGTTCGGCTTTATCATGGCCGAACAGACGGGCGAAGAAATCGACGTTTTCATAGACCGACAGAGTGTGGTAGAGGTTCTTCCCCAGCCCCTGGGGCATCCAGGCGATTTTCGGGCAGACATCCTGGCGATGGCGCACATCGCTCATATCGCCGCCGAGCACCATGACGTTACCGCGCTCAATCACGCGCGCGCCGGAAATCAGCGAGAGCAGGCTGGACTTGCCCACGCCATCGGGCCCGATCAGCCCTACCATACGGCGGGCGGGAATGCTCAGCGTAATGTCCTTCAGCGCGACGGTTGCGCCAAAGCGCTGGCTAACGTTTTCCAGGCGGGCGACGGTTTTCATTGCGGTAGCCTCACCGTCAGCGCTTCAGGCCACGCCAGCTGGTTATCCAGACGAACCCAGGCCATCCCGGGCAGGCCGGTCTTCACATACTCCAGATGCTCCGCCAGCAGCGCTGGCGGAATGCGGGCTTTCACGCGGAACATCAGTTTCAGCCTTTCGTCGCTGGTTTCCACCGTTTTAGGCGTAAACTGCGCCACGCTGGCGACAAAACTGATATTGGCGGGGATCACCAGATTCGGCGCGGCATCAAGGATAATTCGCGCTTCGCTGCCCAGCGCCAGCAGACCCGCCTGCTCGGTAGGCAGGAAGAAGGTCATATAGACATCGGATAAGTCGACCATATTCAGCACCCGGCCGCCCGCCGCCAGCACCTCTCCCGGTTCGGCGACGCGGTACTGAATGCGGCCATCGCGCGGGGCTTTCAGCTCGCTATCGTCGATATCGGCGATAATCCGCCGTTCGGTCGCCTGGGCGGCCTCGACCCGGGTTTGCGCCTGAATGATGCTGGTTCGCGCCGCCTCAATTGCGGCCCTGGCGGCAGAGACCTGCGCTTTGGCGGATTCCAGCGCCGCTCTGGCGCTTTCTGCCGCCGCCTGGTCGTCATCCAGCTGCTGCGCGGAGACCGCGCCGCGCTGCGAGAGCGTGCTGGAGCGGACGTGTCGTTTAGCCGAGGAGTTCAGCTCCGCCTGCCGCTGCTTCACTACCGCTTCCGTAGCGCGCATTTCGCTTTGGCGCTGGTCGAGCAGGGCTTTCGCGGCGGCAATCGCGCTCTCTGCTTCCTTGATTTGCGCGGCGGCTTCCAGCCGTTGTTCGTTGAGCACGCGGGTATCCATGCGGGCCAGAACGTCACCCTGGTGAACAAACTGCCCCTCCTTGACCAGTATCGTCTCGATACGCCCGGCGGTTTTGGTGGCGATATCGACTTCCGTAGCTTCAATTCTGCCGTTACTGCTGGCAAAGCCCGCCGGAATTCCCGGCGGGCGCAGCATCCACCATGCCGCTGCGGCAATCACCACCAGTAAACCAATAACGTATCCAACCCAACGTCGTTTGATTTTGTCCATATGCGACTCGCTTTGTTCCATAGGCTGAGTGGTGCGCGCTTCTCCTCCGCGTGGCGAAGTATCGTCTCTTCAGGAAAGGGAGGAATGGGGGGGCAAGGCCAACCGGCGCGTGAATCCTGCTGCGCGGCGAACCGGTCGGAAAGAGGTGCGATTAATGTGGTCATCATCAGCAATCCTCGCCTTAAATGAAACACGCATATTTATTGCTACCGTCAATGCAATACTAACACCCGCACTAATTATGTCCATATGGAAAACATGGACTTGTCGCAGGGTTAACATAAAAACAGCCGCGAACCGATATGCCAATATTACCCATAATACTATTTGGGTTTAATGCTTCGGGCACTCGCTCGTACAATCTCATAGTGCTTCATTAAATCATCATACTTATAAGCTATCGCACAACGCTAATAACCTGAGGATATTATTGGTAGGGAACTGGCGCATTTTTAATCTGGTTGCTCCAGGAGAACTGTTGTATGATCTCCGGCCCTGAAAATACACTCACGCCAGGCGAGCGCTTTATTCAATGAAAGATGAAAGCCAAAAATATATCTCAATTATTTTTAAGGAATGGTTGCCGCTGTACGACAGCCTGACGCCGGAGGTGAAGGCGGTACTTAAAAATATCGCCGGGCAGCAGGCGGAGGCGTTAGCGACCCGTTTCTATGACTTTATTTTTCAGGACCCGGATATCGCCAGGCATCTTACCTATGATTTAGTCCAGGAGCGGCTCAGTAGCTCGCTGGCCGGGTGGGTGAAAGATATCCTGATGTGTGAGAAAGAGAATTTGCAGGCGCTGGCGGAGCGGCAGTACCTGATCGGCAGCATCCATTCGCGTATCGGTATCCCGGCAGAGGCCGTGCTTCGCGGCGCGCGCCAGCTGAAAGCCGGGCTGATTGAAAATATCCGCGATAGTCACCTCGATCGCGAAACCAGCGTCGCCGCCATCTACTACGCCATCATGGCCATTAACATGGCGGTAGAGATGATGTGTCATGCCTATACTTTGTCGCACTATCGGGCGACAAAAAATGAAGAAGCCTACCGCCTGTATAGCCTGATGGATAACGTTCCGCTGGAATATGGCAAGCAGCAGGCCTCGCTCTCCGGTTGGGAAAATACCGCTATTTTTAATATCGTTAGCGATAATAAGACAGATATTAACGGCGCGTTATTATCTGATTCGGAATTTGGTCTGTGGTTCCGCCATAAATGCGTGCGTTATTTTAACAAAAATCCGCAAATGGAGGAGATCGCCGATTTAATTAGCAAGGTGGATGCGCTGTTATCCGCCTGGAAATCCTCCTCTGACGGTTCTGAGTATAAAAATACGCAGGCTCTGCTGCAGGGGATTCATATCCATTGCCAGCAGATCGGCAGCCAGCTGGGGGTACTCTTTAGCAGCCTGTCGCAGATGCAAAGCGGTAAGGATTCGCTGACCAGCCTGCTGAACCGTCGCTATCTGCCGGTTGTCCTCAAGCATGAAGTGACGCTGGCGATGGAGTATGAGCTGCCGATGACGGTGGCGATTATCGATATCGACCACTTTAAAGAGATCAATGATAGCTGGGGTCATATGGTCGGTGATCGGGCCATCAAGCATGTTGCGGAGTTGCTCAGCGATAACATTCGTTCCAGCGATTATATCTTCCGCTACGGCGGCGAGGAGTTTCTGCTGGTGCTGGTGGAGACCGGCGCGGCGGAAGCTTTTACTATCCTTGAACGGCTGCGTAAAAAAATCAGCCAACTGGCGTTTAGCGTTGGCGCTGACAATGAGATTTCGATTACCGCCAGCATCGGCTACGCCGTCCACACCGGTCATCCGGATTACAATCTGCTGCTGCGCGATGCCGACAGCGCGCTGTACGTCGCCAAGCGCGATGGGCGCAACTGCGTGAAAATGCATGAAAGCGACGGAAATTAAGCTGACGGCCCATCCCGGAGGCGGCGCGCTGCGCCTGTCCGGGCTACCGGATCGCAGACGGCTGTGAACATGTAGCCCGGGCAAGGCGCGCCAAGCGCCGCCCCCGGGAGAGATGTGGCAGCGGATTTCAATGCGGCGAGATCTCTGCGCCTCAAAACAGCACCGGCAGCCCCAGGCCACGCTTCACTTCATGCAGCGTCCGTTGTGTCAGTTCGTGCGCTCGCTCGCTTCCCCGGCGCAGCAGCGTCAGCAGCATGCCTTTATCCTGAATATAGGTCGCCCGGCGTTCGCGTATTGGCGCCAGCAGCTCCTGTAAGCAGGTCTCCAGCGCGTTTTTACACTGCCTGTCTCCCAGTCCTCCGCGCCGATAGTGGGCTTTCATATCGGCAACGAAAGCCTTATCAGCATGAAAGGCGTCGAGATAAGTGAAGACCACGTTGCCTTCTACCTGACCCGGGTCGGCGACCCGCAGGTGATTCGGGTCGGTATACATGGCGCTGACCGCACGATGGATCTCCTCTTCACTGGCCGAAAGGGTGAGGGTGTTCCCCAGCGATTTCGACATTTTGGCATTGCCATCGATGCCCGGCAGGCGGCTGACGTCGCTGAGCAGCGCTTTGCAGTGCTGTAAGATCGGCGTCGTGGTCAGGCTATTCATTTTGTGCACGATCTCATTGGTCTGTTCAATCATCGGTAGCTGATCGTCGCCGACCGGCACCAGTTCGGCCATAAAGGCGGTGATATCAGCGGCCTGGCTTATGGGATAGGCTAAAAATCCCACCGGCAGCGAGCGGGAAAACCCCTTCTGGGCGATTTCATTTTTTACCGTCGGATTACGTTCAACCCGGGCGACGGTGACAATATTCATATACAGCGCGCTGAGTTCGGCCAGCGCCGGAAGGGCGGATTGCAGGCAAATGGTGGTCTTCTGCGGATCGATGCCGACGGCGAGATAATCAGCCATCACCTCAAGGATATTGCTGCTGATTTTTTGCGGGTTGCTGCCGTTGTCGGTCAGACCCTGGAGATCCGCGACGAGGATAAACTGCTGGTGGTCGTGCTGGAGCAGCACGCGCTGGCGCAGGGAACCGACGTAGTGGCCGAGGTGCAGCTGGCCGGTAGGACGGTCGCCGGTCAGGATCGTTTGGCTGGTGTTCATAAGTGACTCCTTAGGATGCTATCAGGCCGAAGGGCGACACTCAGAAACAACAAAGCCGCCTTCCGGCGGCTTTGAATAGAGGAAACGTCAAATCTTGCCGCCTGTTATGCAGGCAGCCACCAACGGCGGAGGTGAGAGATGACAACGTTTCTGTTCATCTTTTTATCCTGCCACGAAAAGCCGCGGCAGTAAAAGCCCTTTTTCATTCAGCGATAAACCGGCAGCAGGTTAAAGCTGGATAAAATATGAATTATTGCGTTGGCGCCGCCGAAGCACAAAATCAGGATAATCATGGCATTGCCGCCCCAGACCCGATAGTTCGGGCTGCCGAAACGCCTGCGCGAGGCGCGCGCCAGCAGGGCGGGGACGATAGCGGCCCAGACGGTGGCGGCGAGACCGGCGAAACCAATGGCGTAGATAAAACCGTTAGGCCACAGCAGCCCGCCGGCGATCGGCGGCAGAAAGGTCACCAGCGCGGTTTTAAACCGCCCCAGCCGGCTATCGTCAAACTTAAACAGATCCGCCAGATAATCAAACAGGCCGAGCGTGACGCCCAGGAACGAGCTGGCGACGGCGAAGTTGGAAAAGACCGTCAGCAGTAAGTCCAGGGTCGAACTGTTCAGCAGGCCGCTTAAGGTCTGTACCAGCACGTCGATATTGCCGCCTTTTTCGGCGATAGCAATAAACGCCGGGCGCGGGATATTACCCATGGTGCCGACCAGCCAGATGATATACAGCACCAGCGCCATCAGCGTGCCAAGCAGCAGGCAGCGACGAATGATAAGCGGATCTTTACCGTAATACTTCATCAGGCTGGGGACGTTACCGTGATAGCCAAATGAGGCGAGACAGAACGGTAGCGTCATCAGCACGTAGGGCAAATATGACGCGTTGGCTTCTGAGCGGTTAAACAGAATCGCGGGCTCCACGTGCCACATCAGGCCGCCGAAGGTCATAAAGAAGGTAAGGATTTTGGCGCCCAGCACGATAGTCGTCATCCGGCTTACCGCTTTCGTACTCAGCCAGACGATAAAGGCGACCACCAGCGCGAACGCCAGTCCGCCCAGGCGTGCGGGAACCGCGAGGTTCATCTGCGCAAAAGTATGCTGAATAACAGAACCGCTGGCGGAAATATAGGCGTAGGTCAGGATATATAAAACAAAGGCGACGGTCAGGCCGTTAATAATATTCCAGCCGTTTCCGAGTAAATCCTTGGTAATCGTGTCGAAGCTGGCGCCAATATGATAATTGAGATTGGCTTCGAGGATCATTAACCCGGAGTGCAGCATGCAAAACCAGGTAAAAATGAGCGCCAACAGCGACCAGAAAAACCAGGCGCCGGACATCACCACCGGTAAAGAAAACATGCCGGCGCCAATAATCGTGCCGCCGATAATCATCGCTCCGCCAATCAGCGATGGCGTATTTGTTGAGACCGCTTTTGAGACTGATAGTGTAGCCATAAGGTGCATTCCTCACGTGGCTATAATTATTATACCCGTCATACTTCAAGTTGCAGATGTGTTGGCTGCGTTCACTCACCCCAGTCACTTACCTCAGTAAGCTCCTGGGGATTAATGAGAGGCTCCTGCCTCTCACCGGAGGCCAGCCTTCGGCTGGTCAAATTCGTTCCCGACGAATTTGTCCCTCTCTTGCCGCCTTTCTGCAACTCGAATTATTTAGGGTACAGATAACGGCTGCGGGCAAACGGCTACCCGGCGCAACCCGAATGATTGAGCTTAAAGAGATGGATTTAAATTAATGGCGCTCCCGTTGCGAGAGCGCCAGGACGTTATTTATTTCACCGGTTTCAGTCTGGCGACAAAGTGGCGCAGTACCGGCGGCTCATAGGTAAAGGTCAGACCCTTAATCGTGGCGGCGCGGGCCTTAACGGCGATCAGCGCATCAGCGATATAGTCCATATGATCGTTGGTATAAACCCGGCGCGGAATGGTCAGGCGCAGCAGCTCCATCGGCGACGCCTTCTGTTTGCCCGTTTGCGGGTCGCGTCCCAGCAGCAGGGAGCCGATTTCCACGCTGCGGATGCCCGCTTCCAGATACAGTTCGTTGTTTAGCGCGTGCGCCGGGAACTGCTCCGGTGGGATATGCGGCAGCAGCAGCTTAGCATCGACGAACACCGCATGGCCGCCGGTCGGATACTGAATCGGAATGCCGCCTTCGCGCAGGCGTTCGCCGAGGTATTCCACCTGATTGATGCGATAAGCGAGGTAATCCTCGTTGGTCCCTTCTTCCAGGCCGATAGCCAACGCCTCCATATCGCGCCCCGCCAGGCCGCCGTAGGTGACAAAGCCCTCCATCGGCACGCAGCGGATGCGCACTTCGTTGAAGAGATCTTCGTCATCGCGGAAGCAGCAGAGTCCGCCGATATTCACCATCGGGTCTTTCTTGGCGGACATGGTCAGCATATCGCCGTACTGGTACATCTCAAGAATAATCTCTTTCACCGATTTATCGGCGTAGCCCTCTTCGCGCTGTTTAATAAACCAGGCGTTTTCGCAGAAGCGGGCGGAGTCGATCACCACCGGAATATTATTCTGGCGGGCAATCTGATACACCTCGCGCATATTCGCCAGCGATACCGGTTGGCCGCCGGAGCTGTTACAGGTGACGGTGGTAATAATCGCCGCCACGTTTTCCGCGCCGTGTTCGGCGATGGTCGCTTTGAGCAAATCAATATCAAAGTTGCCTTTCCAGTCGTACCACGAGGTAGTGTCGAAGGCTTTCGGCGTCACCACGTTAATGGCTTTCGCGCCGTTGAGCTCCACGTGCGCGGCGGTGGTATCGAAGTGGAAGTTGGAAATAAACACCGGATGCGCCGACTTGCGGCGAGCAATCAGGCTCGGGAACAGAATCTGCTCCGCGCCGCGCCCCTGATGGGTAGGAATGGTATATGGATAGCCGATAATCTCTTTGACCTTTTCGCACAGATGCTGATAGTTACGCGACCCGGCGTAGGCTTCGTCGCCCATCATCAGCCCGGCCCACTGATGGTCGCTCATCGCGCCGGTGCCGGAGTCGGTCAGCAGGTCGATATACACGTCCTGGCTGTTGAGCAAAAACGGGTTATAGCCCGCCTCTTCCAGCGCTTTGACGCGATCGTCAAAGGTAGTCATACGAATGTTTTCGACCATTTTAATGCGGAACGGCTCAGGAATACGTTTCATTTATTTTCTCCATGGGAATGCTGTGCCGCGTTTGGCTATTTGGCGACAAATAACAGACGCAACAAATAGCGACTAAACGCAGTGCTGAATTAATTTTTTAGGGAATGAACAACAGCGGAGAATTAACGAGGGAAGTCGTTGGAGATGCGGTGATCTAAATTATACCAGTCGTCCAGGCCGCCCTGGGCAATGAGGCGATAAATCGATTTTTGCGTCATGACATCGTCCTCTGTGGGTGAAGGGATGCCATAAAAATAAGGTAAAATGAGAAAATAACCACGATTAAAATCACAAAAAATTATTTATCGATAAGCGGAGTATAAAAATTTGACGCTCGTCGTCTTTTTAGCGTTATTGATTAGCAGGCGATGGTTTTTTGTTTTTTTATTACGCCAATAATGGCGTATTGAGTGAGGTTATTAGCGCCTTCACCGCAATCAATGAAGGCGCAGGCGGGACTTACATGCTGGAGAAGACGTTCATAATGATGCCGCCGGAGATGATCAGCACCATGGCGAGAATGGCCGGGATATCCGGTTTTTGCTTATAAAGGATCATTGAGCAAATCGTGACGCCGACGATGCCAAAACCGCACCACAGCGAGTAGGCGACGCCGACCGGAATAGTGCTCATCGCTCGGGTGAGGGCGAAGTAGCACAGGCCGTAGGCGCAGACCACCAGCACCGACGGCGCCAGCTTGCTGAAGCCGTTGGTCTTTTTGATCATCGATGTGCCGGTGATTTCGGAGCCGATAGACAGCGCCAGCCATAAAAATCCGAGGTTAAACATAGGTGATTCCTTTTTTTGTTAGTTGGCGACTTTTTTGTCCAGAGATGCAGCGACTGGTTGCGCGGGCGCTTCCTCGCTCTCTTCGCTACCCATTTTGGAAAACAGGTTCATGATCACGATCCCGCTGGCGATAACCGCCATACCGATAATGGCGGCGGTGTCCGGGTGCTGGCCGTAAAACGCCATTCCCAGGGTTGACACCACGAGGATGCCGGTACCGGACCAGGTGGCGTAGGCCAGACCGACGGGAATATCCTTCACCGCGCGGGACAGCGAGTAGTAGCAGGTGCAGTACAGCAGCACCAGTAGCCCGAGCAGCAGCATTTTGGTCATCCCTTCACTGCTGCCGAACATTTTGAGGGTGGAGGTGGCTGAGGTTTCGGAAACGATAACCAGCAGCATCCATAGCCAACACTTTGTTTTTGAAGACATAAGTTAAACTCCGGGTTTACTATTTAAGGTAAGGTTCTTTTTTTCTGTTTTTTAAAAAATCGATAGCGGCATCGGTCAACAGCGCTTCAGGAGCACAGGCCAGCGCCGGATTATTCACCACGTCTGTGACAGTGAGATAACGCCGCGGGCTGCTCGCCGACGGCGCCGCCGCTTCGCGACCCGACGCCAGCTTCTCCAGCAATTCGTTCATGGTGCACAGCGCGATGCCGCATTCGGCCAGGCGGGCCAGCGTGGCCTGCATATGCCCGGCGTAAGCGGTATCAGGCTGCGCTCCACGCAGCTGATTAAGCTCGCTGGCGGGATCGCAGTGATAGCGCAGCGCCAGTACCGGCAGGCCGCTCAGCAGGGCATCGTGCACGCGGCGGGCAACGGGACTGTGCAGGGAACCCTTCAGCAGATCCGCCGCCAGCGGGTAGTCGAGAAACGGCAGCAACAGCGCCTTATACGAGGCAGAAGGCAGCTCCTGTTGCCAGTCGGCCGCCGCCAGCGTTTTACCAATAGCCCGCCACTGCTCGCCGTCGCCAATCCCGCTATCCAGCGCCAGGTGCAGGCTCTCGCCGCAGCCGGCCAGCCGCTGGCGAATAGCGTGCCGGTAGCCCGCGGCGGCGGTCACCATCACCAGTACCGGCGGCCGCAGACGCTGGATAATGCGTTCAACCAGGTCTTCCATCTGTTGGTCGGTCATGGCGAGCCTCCTTTAGCCGATGAGCGTGACCTGCGCGCCGTTTTTCAAGCCGGCGGCGTTGGCCTCTTCGGTATCAATATGAAACTCCAGCGCGAAGTCTTCGCGCACCCGCACCACCACTTCATCGAAGGTCAACTGGCGTTCGCCGTCGCTGCGGACGCTAACCTTCTGGCCGTTGGCGACGTTCAGCTGGCGGGCGTCCTGCGGCGACATATGGATATGCCGCCAGGCGCAGATCACCTGAGATCGCAGCTCAACGTGGCCTGCCGGGCCGATCAGCAGCGCGCTGCCCGCGTTCTCCAGCTGGCCGGATTCGCGAACCGGCGCTTTGATGCCGAGGGTAAAGCAGTCGGCGCGGGAGATTTCCAGCTGCGATACCGGGCGGGTTGGGCCGAGGACGCGCACCTGGGTGAGCGAGCCCTTCGGACCGACCACGGTGACGCACTCCTGGGCCGCGAACTGCCCCGGCTGGCGCAGCGGCTTAAATGGCGTCAGGACGTAGCCCTTGCCAAACAGCGCTTCGACGTCCTGCTGCGCCAGATGGACGTGGCGGTTAGAGATGCCGACCGGGATAGCCGGAGCCGCGTGGCTCAGGCGGGCGGCGATTTTTTCATGGAGCAGGGTGTCGATCATGCCTTCTTCCCTTTCCTCATCGCCGCGTTTTTATCTTCCGTCGGCGCAGGCGCGGCGGCGGGTTCAGTGGGTTCCCTTGTTTCCGCCGCTGCGGGTGCGACGGCTTCAGCCTCAAGCGGCGCGGCAGCTTCCGCGCGCGGCGGACGGCCTTTTAGAGTGCTGAGAGCGTCGACGACGCTGCGCTCCGGACGGGCGATCGTCAGGGATTTGACCTGCGGGTCGATGAGCGCGGCGACGGCCACGCCGCGTTCGATAGCGGTGTGAATCGCGCTGATCTCCCCTTCAAAGCAGACGCTCACTAGCCCCGAACCGACTTTGCGGTAGCCAATGCAGGACACGCCTGCGCTTTTACAGGCGGCATCCACGGCCTGAACGGCGGCAACTAACCCTCGCGTTTCAATTACGCCTAAACTTTTCATTGTCGGCTCCTGTTAATGGCGGACTAAGCGAATATCAAAATCAAACTGCGTGAAGAACGTTTCCAGCCGGTCTAACTCCTCGGCGGAATACGTTGGGTCCTGGGTAATGGGATAGGGCATATCGAGGCGTTCATATTTTTTGCGCCCGAGCTGGTGGTACGGCAGCATATCGATGCGGCGGATATTTCCGCGCTTCGCCAGCTTTTGTACATAATCAATGGCCCCGGTAATGGCATCGAACGAGTCGTTATAGCCGCGAACCAGCGGCATGCGGATAATGACGTTAGCGCCGGAATCCACCAGCCACTCCAGGTTGCGGCGAATGCCTTCGTTACCGATGCCAAATAACGCTTTATGGTGCTCGCTGTTAATTTGCTTAATATCGAATAAGAAGGTGTCGGTCACCGGCGCCAGCTTTTGATAATTGGCCAGCGGCGTGGTGCCCTGCGTTTCCACGGCGGTATTGAGCATCATCTTTTTGCATTCGCTAAATAGCGCGACGGCAAAGTCGGTCTGCAGGCTCATTTCACCGCCGCCGATGGTGACGCCGCCGCCGGAGGAGATATAAAAGTCGTAGTCCTGCATGATGATCTCCATCAGCTCGCTGACGGTGACATCTTTACCCATAATATCCAGCGCGTTTTGGGTGCAGATCTCTTCGCACTTGCGGCAGCCGATACAGTCTTTGTTGCGGTTGACGAAATGCTTCATTTCGCCGTTTTCTTCCGCCCGATAATGAATTCCCGCCGGGCAGACGTTGACGCAGTCGCCGCAGTTAATGCATTTATCCTGTGAGAACATCACCTGAAACTGGCTATTCAGCCCTTCCGGGTTAGCGCACCACGGGCAGCGAATATTGCAGCCTTTGAAAAAAACCAGCGTGCGGATCCCATCGCCGTCATAGATCGAATATTTCTGAATATTGAATATTCGCCCGGTTAATTCTTGTTTTGCGCTCACACATACCTCCAGAAAAACGATCGGGACATCCGTGTCCAAAAACGTCCGTGTCTTTATCAGAACTTCTCGATGACCGTACGGCTGATGATCTCGTCCTGAACTTCTTTACACAGCTCAACGAAGTAGGCGCTGTAGCCCGCGACGCGGACGATCAGGTCGCGATATTTTTCCGGCTCCTGCTGGGCTTTTTTCAGCACGTCGTTATCGACATAGCTGAACTGCATTTGGCCGTTGCCGAGAATCGACGCGGTGCGCAGCAGGGTAATCAGGCCGTGACGACCTTCCGGGGTATCCAGCAGCCCTTTGAGGAACTTGAAGTTGTGCACCATGCCGATGTTCATGGTTTCAACGTTCATCTTGCTCACCGACTTGATGATCGCCGTCGGGCCCTGCTTATCCGCGCCCTGAGTCGGGCTGATGCCGTCGGAGAGCGGCATCCACGCCAGGCGACCGTTCGGCGTGGCGTTGGTCAGCTCGCCGATCGGCGTGTTGTTGGAGATGGACAGGGTGCCGTGGCTCAGGGTGGAGTAGAGCATCTTGTACTTACGGCACTCGCGCTCGGTCCACTCGGTGATATCCAGCGCATACCGATCGACGTAGTTATCATCGTTGCCGTATTTCGGCGCGTTGAGGCAGTCGCGGCGCAGGCCTTCAAAGCCTTCGAAGTTCGCCAGCAGCGCATCGCGTACCTGCTCGAGGGTGTATTTCTTATCTTCAAACACCAGCTTACGAATCGCCGCCATGGAGTCGACGTAGGTCGCCAGACCGGAGAAGATCAGCCCCGGGCCGTGGTTGATCATCGCGCCGCCGGCGGCAACGTCTTTGCCTTTTTCCATGCAGCCTTCCACCAGCAGCGACATCAGCGGCTTCGGCGCCACGTCGCGGTGCACGCGCTGGCTGATGACGGTGCCGATCGCCGACAGGCGCACGATATGGGCAATCTGCTGTTTCACCGCCGCGTCGAATTCTTCGAAAGTGCGCAGGTCGCGCAGGTCGCCGGTATCCAGCCCCTGATAGCTGTCGAACAGCACCATGCGGCCGCGGTTTAAAACGAACTCAATGGCGATGGGCCACTGGGTGTAGCCGGTGGAGGTCCACTGATAGATGCGGCCGGATTTCTGCGGTTCGACGCAGCCCATCAGGCAGTAATCGCGGGCATCTTCGAAATCGAAGCCTTTTCGCAGCATCATCTTGATATGGGAGTCGTCGAAGTGGCAGGCCGGGAAACCCATCCCCGCTTTGACGACGTCGACGATTTTTTCCATATACTTCTGCGGCGACTGGTTGTGAATACGGCAGGCCAGCGACGGCTGGTAAACCTTCACGAAGCGCACGGCGTCCATGATCAGGTAGGTCAGGTCGTTACAGGCATCGCCGCCGGAGCGCTTCTGACCGCCGACGGTCAGGTTGATAAACGGCTGATAGCCAGCGAAATATTTCGCTCCCAGCTCGCTGGACATCCACATCAGCTCGGCGCATTTGATGATAAACGCCTGTAGTAGCTCCAGCGCGGTGTCGTGCGTCAGACGGCCTTCGCGGATATCGGCTTCAAACATCGGGTAGCAGTACTGGTCTACGCGGCCCAGCGATAGCCCGGTCTGGTTCTCTTCGATTTCAAACAGCGACTCCACGGTCCAGATGCTTTGCAGCGCTTCCTGCAGGGTTTTCGGCGGATTCGCTGGCACGTTCTGGTTCACCTCGGCGATGGTCAGCAGCTCGGCGCGGCGCTGGGCGTTCTGCTCAATCGCTGCCAGTTCGCGGGCGCGGGCGGCGATGCGGTGCGCGTAGTTAATCACCCCTTCGCAGGTTTCAATCGCTGCTTTGTAGTAGTAGATGCGGTCGATATCTTCCGGGTTTTCCATGCTCAGGCTGGCAAGGTGCGCCTCGGCGTCGGCTTTAATGCCGTTCATCCCTTTGGTAAATAGCAGTACGTCGTAGCCCGGGCAGGTGTCGCCGCCGCCGTTGATCTGGTGGTAGGAGAGGTCGCTGACGAAGGTTTCGCCGCTGAACGCCCATACGCCGGCTTCGCGGTACTGGGCTTCGCAGATTTCGTCCAGCGAGCGGCCTTCCCAGAACGGCACGATCTCTTCGCGAATGGTTTTCTTATCTTCTTCGCTGATCTCAAACGGATCCTGCGGACGGGTGCTCATGGTATCGAGTTCGTCGCGCACCCAGCGCCAGGCGATATCCGGTGAGAAGGCGCCCGCGCGCGGCTTGCCGCATGGATGACCGACGATCAGCTCATCGTCCTGAATCAGAATCGGCGCGGTTTCGCAGGCGTGGCGGAAGGCTTTGGCGCGCAGCAGAATCGTCGGCATGCCGGGGTTGGCTTTGACCACTTCGGTAAAGGCCAGCGCGCGGTAGATAGAGACGCTCGGGCGCACGGTCAGGTAGTGGTTACGCAGGCGCTGCATGCGCGGGGTCAGCCCTTCTGCTGCCGGCGTTTCGCCGGCGGCGGCAAACGGGGCGGCGGAAACGTGCTGGACGCCCTTGAACAGACGCACCGGCAGATGCAGGGCGCTCAGGTTGTGCTGCGCGCTGAGGAACATGTCGGAGAGTTCGTTGATGCGCGCGTTCTCAAGGCTTGCGCCGTGCAGCAGGGCGTCGAACATCGGATAACCGTCGATCGCGCAGGCGGCGCGCACTTCGCACAGTTCCGCCAGCTTGAACCACAGGGATTCGACGATTTCATATGCCTGCTGCGGGGAGAGCGCGCCGCTGTTGATATCGTGCTGGTAGTACGGCAGCAGGACTTTGTCGGCGCCTTCCGGGTTGACGGCGTAGCTGCCGTTATCGAGCTGGAGCGCCAGCTGGAACAGATAAAAGGCCTGGCACGCCTCTTTGAAGCTGCGCGCCGGATGTGCCGGAACGTGGTGCAGAATGGCGGCGCTGTCCAGCAGTTCCGCCCGGCGGTAAGCGTTGGTTTCCGCGGCGGCCAGCTGTTCGGCGCTGTTGGCCAGGTTTTGCGCCAGCGCCATCAGGGCATCGCAGGCGTAGATGGCCGCGCGGCAGCCGTTGACTTCGTCCATGCCGCTGCGGCTGACGGCGCTGCCCAGCGCGCGGGTTTTCTCTTCCAACTGATGTTTTATCGCCAGTACGCCTTTTTCGATCACCAGCTTGTAATCCGGGGAGTCGAGGTCGCTATTCAGGTTGAGGAACTGGAACGCGGACGGGCGACGGACGGCGCTCTCGTCGTGGAAAATCGCCCCGTGCGGTTTGCGGGTCTGGTTGCCGACGATCAGTTCGTCGGCGCTGATGCACAGCGGCAGCTGGCGCATCAGTTCATAGAAACGGCGCGCCGGTTTGACGGCGGCGGGAACCCCGGCGATATCGCCATCAAGGGCGTTCAGCGTGGTGGCGTGTTCGGTGCACAGGGTGCTTTTTTGTGAGAGTAAACGTTCTGCCAACACTTTGACGCGCGGCGTTAAGCTGTAGTGTGCCATGGGTAAGGTTCTCCAAATCTTGTTATCAGTGGCCCTGAACGGCGTTGCCGGTCCATGCCCGGCGATAGAGTTCGGTCAGTGCGTGAGCGTCCGGCGCGCGTGGGTTCGTCGGGGTACAGCTGTCGCGTAGCGCCTGGCCGACCATCTCCGCCAGCCGCTGTTCAAACGCGTCTACAAGGACGCCGGTATCGCGGATGCCAGCCGGCATGCTCATTTCGTCTTTTAGCGCCTGAATGGCGACCAACAGACTGGCGACGCCCTGGCGGGTAGTGGCCGCAGGCAGATCCAGCAGATGGGCTAATCGGGCGTATTTGCGGGCGGCATCGGTATCGCACTGCCCGTGATAATCGGCGTTCCAGGCCACCACATCCGCCATCAGCAGGGCGTTGGCGCGACCGTGGGGGACGCGAAACACGCCGCCGAGCGCGTGGGCAAGGCTGTGGGTGATGCCCAGCGACGCGTTGGTGAACGCCATGCCCGCCATACAGGAGGCGTTGTGCATCTTTTCCCGCGCCAGCAGGTCGCCACCGTTGCGCCAGCAGGTCGGCAGAAAGCGAAATACCTGCTGCACTACTTTCTCCGCCAGCGCATCGGAAAAGTCGCTGGCGGCGAGGGAGACATAGGCTTCCAGCGCGTGACACAGCACGTCCATCCCGGTATCGGCGGTGATCGCCGGCGGCACCGAGGCCACCAGCGCCGGGTCAAGAATGGCGATATCCGGCAGCAGCGACGGGTCCACCAGCACCAGCTTCTCGGCGTGGGCTTTTACCACCGAAAAGGCGGTGACCTCAGAGCCGGTGCCGCTGGTGGTGGGGATCGCCACAAAGCAGGGCGGCTCGCGGTGAGCGTCCGGACGGGTTTGCGCCAGGGCGAAAATAACCGCTTTGGCTGCATCAATCACCGAACCGCCGCCCAGCGCGATAACCAGATCCGGATAGCTGTTATCCATCCGCTTCATACCGCGCACTACGGTGGCGATATCCGGGTCGGCCACCACGTCGTCCCAGACCTGGAAAGCGATGCCGCGCGCATTGAGGATCTGCGTGACGCGATCGGCGAGGCCAAACTTAACCATCGCCTGGTCAGTGACCAGCAGTACGTTGCGGGCGGGCAGCTCGTTCAGGATGGCAAGCGCATCCTGACCAAAGCGAATCCGGGGTTTCAGCAAAAATTCACTCATTGGGTTATTGACTCCTTAAGCGTCCCGAAACACGTTCTCGACAATGGCGACCACCGACATGGCCTTGTAGCGCTCTTTGTTGAGCGCCAGATATTCTTCGGCCAGCACGATGTCGTGCATACCGGCGCCGACGCTATCAACGGCAACCCAGGTCTGGTCTTTCATCGGCTGCTGGTCATCATCTAATTTGACGATCAGCAGCAGGTTGCTGCCCCGTAGCTCATCGCACTTCTGCGTGGCGACGACATGTCCGACTACCTTTGCGAGAATCATTGTTTTTATCGCCTTATATCAATGTGTTACTTACCAAGGCGTTCCAGCACCTGGCGGATGACGCGTTCCACGTTTTGCTCATTAATCTCGCTGTCCGCGCCGACGGCGGCGGCAGTCGCAAAGCGATCGTCGGCGCTGGCCGGATGGGCTGCGGTGGCGGCAGCCGGGGCGTTAAAACGTTCATCGTCAAAGATGCTGCGGTTTGGGCCGGCTGCCTGGCTGACGATGGTCGGCTGCGGTTCCGGGCGGCTGCCCGGCGCACGCAGCTCATCGATGGAGCGAACGCCGTAGCCCACTTTGCGGATGTTGAGCAGGTTCATCGGCCCGACGTTGTCCGAGCTGGATCCGCCGCCGACCGCGCCGCAGCCGAGGGTCAGGGCCGGAGTGATATTGGTGGTCGCGCCGATGCCGCCCAGCGCCGCCGGGGTGTTAATCAGAATGCGGTTAACCGGTTTTTCGAGGCAGAACTGGCGGATGACATCCTGGTTGCGGGTGTGGATCACCAGCGTGTGGCCGAGGCCTTCGTTGGTCAGCAGCTCCACGACGCGGTGGCAGGCGGCTTTCCAGTCCTCTTCAACGTACAGGCCGAGTACCGGGCACAGTTTTTCCCGCGAGTAGGGGTTGGAATGCGATACCGTGGTCTGCGCGGCAATCAGCACCCGGGTGCTGGCAGGGACGCAGAAGCCGGCCATCTGGCTCAGATAGAGCGCGGTTTTACCCACCACTTTGGGGTTGATGGTGCCGTTGGGGCGCAGCAGCAGGGCTGCCATTTTCGCCGCTTCGCTTTCGTTCATGAAGTACGCGCCCTGGGCTTCCAGTTCGCGGTGGACTTCGTCGTAGATACAGCGTTCGACGATAATCGACTGCTCGGAGGCGCAGATCACGCCGTTATCGAAGGTTTTACTGGTGATGATATCTTTCACCGCGTGGGGGATATCGGCGCTGCGTTCGATAAACGCCGGGCCGTTACCCGGGCCGCCGCTGATGGTCGGCGTGCCGGAGGCGTAGGCGGCGCGCACCATGCCTTCGCCGCCGGTCGCCAGGATCAGCGACACGTCTTTGCTGTGCATCAGTTCTGAGGTGGCTTCGAGGGTCAGTTGGCTAATGGCGTCGACGCTACCGGCAGGCGCCCCTGCCGCTTCCGCCGCGCGCTTCACGATTTCAATCGCTTTCCAGCTGCACTGGCGGGCGCCGGGATGCGGGGAGAAGATAATCGCGTTGCCGGCCTTCAGCGCAATCAGCGTTTTGTAGATGACGGTGGAGGTCGGGTTGGTCGACGGCACCAGCGCACAAATCACCCCCAGCGGCACGCCCACGTCCATCACTTTTTGTAGCGGATCGTCATGAATGATGCCGACGGTCTTCATATCTTTGATGGCGTCGTAGACGCGCAGCGAGGCGAAGCGGTTCTTCAGCACTTTGTCCTGCCAGTTGCCAAAACCGGTTTCTTCCGCGGCCATTTTCGCCAGCGCTTCGGCATGATGCGCCGCTTCCTGGGCCACGTTCTTCACGATGGCGTCGATTTGCTGCTGCGAAAAGGTGGCCAGAATCGCCTGCGCCTTTTTGGCATTGCGCACCAGCTCCCGGGCGTTCTGCCGGGACTGCAAATCGTTATCCAGTTCAATCATGAGTCTATCCTTCATCAGACTAAAAGAGTGGAGACGGGGCGCGCCCTGTCAGGTCATGCTTTGTGCTGTGCCGCGATTTTTTCGATGTCGTTATGCGGACGCGCGATGACGCGAGAAGTGACGACTTCGCCGATGCGTTTTGCCGCTTCCACGCCGGAATCCACCGCGGCATTCACCGCGCCGACGTCGCCTTTCACCATCGCGGTAACGAGGCCGGAGCCGACGTTTTCATAGCCAATCAGCTCCACGTTGGCGGCTTTACACATCGCATCCGCGGCTTCGATACAGGCCACCAGACCTTTGGTTTCGATCAGACCAAGCGCTTCTTTCATCAGGTTTTTCTCCGGTTAATCCATGATTTTGTAATGCGAGACGATTTTGTTGATGTCGTTATGCGGGCGGGCGATAACCAGCGAAGTCACTACTTCACCGATGCGCTGCGCGGATTCGACGCCGGAATCCACCGCCGCTTTCACCGCGCCGACGTCGCCTTTCACCATCGCGGTGACGAGGCCGGAACCGACGTTTTCATAGCCAATCAGTTCAACGTTGGCGGCTTTACACATCGCATCTGCCGCTTCGATACAAGCCACCAGACCTTTGGTTTCAATCAGACCTAATGCATCACCCATTTGCGTTCTCCTGGCCATCAGGCCTTGTGTTTAATGACGATTTTGTTGATGTCGTTATGCGGACGAGCGATAACCAGCGAGGTCACCACTTCACCGATGCGCTGCGCGGACTCGACGCCGGAATCGACCGCCGCTTTCACCGCGCCGACGTCGCCCTTCACCATGACGGTCACCAGCCCCGAGCCGATGTTTTCATAGCTAATCAGCTCGACGTTGGCGGCTTTACACATCGCATCCGCTGCTTCAATGCAGGCCACCAGTCCTTTGGTTTCGATAAGCCCTAATGCATCACCCATGGTTTCTCCTTCAGAACAGGTTTTGTGATTCGGGAAAACCGTCCGCGTAACGACGTCAGGACGCGGAAGCGGCGTTCGGGGTTCACTATAGGGAATGGCGAATGAAGTGAAATTTAAATCTGCTCAAGGTGAATTTTTAGTTTTTTGCTCTATGAATTAGATTTTATAAGCGGGCGATTTATGCGTTTGTGCTGCGGTGGTGGGGCGAATTGAGTGACGATTGCGGCGTTTTTTTCACCATTTAGCCGGAGGCGAACTGATGTTAACAAGTTGCTAATTTATTGCAGATCGGGGGTAATTTGACGATGTATGAAGTGTGGAGAGGATCGTGTTTTATTCGGCAGGCTAAATACAAAACGTGCGGTTTTACTAAAGCGAAAGCGATGAAGGAAAAGCGGGTGTGAGCTTAATCAAGCTTGCTGCCGGACTTCAGCGTGCAGACGTAGAGCGGTGAGTTGATAGAGCTGAGAAGAATGGCTTTCTCATTGAGCTTCTGCGCGTTCAGGAACAGGCCGTCGTGGCTATCGGACATCTCACGCATAAAGTAGTCGAAGATCACGTCCGGCGACTCATCAATGGACGAGGCGCTGGATTCCCACTTGCTGATGCGATAGTGGCGCTCGGTGGTGGAGATGCGTTTGCTGGTGTAGCTAAACTTGACGTAGCGCTGGAGATAGAGCCAACCGGCGGCGGAATCGGTATAGCCTTCGACGACCATCGACCCTTTTCCGTTGGCGGCAAAGTTGAAATGGATATTGCCGTTGACGTTCTCTTTCTCCATGTTCTCAAAGCGCATAATCGCTTTGGTCGAGCAGCTCATCACCCCGCCGTTTTCGACCGGCAGCAGCTTCCAGGCGCAGAACCCGGCGGCGGCAATAAACACCAGGCTGGAGAGGGCGAAAAAGGGGCGCGGGGCGAGTCTCATTGCGGCTTCCATGAATAGTAAAAATAGTTATCGCAGTAGCTGAACGGGTTATCTTCATGCATCGCGCAGTGGGCGAGGAATACCCGACCCAGGCCGTTGGTTTCCAGCCGGTCGCCATAGAAGAAGACGAAGCGTTCGCCGGGCTTGCACTCCAGCTTCAGGCGCTGGCGCACGGCATCAAAATTCTTGCCATAGGCGGTTCCGGCAACGGAGCGCAGCATCTCATCGCTGGCCAGCAGCTCGCACTGGCTGTGGCGCATTTGCGTCAGGGTGATGGGGTGCGAGGTGTTGCCGCCGAGAAAACTGCATACCACCAGCAGCAGGGCGATGGTGAGCAGGCAGCCGCCGGCGAGATACCAGCAGGTGCCGCGCGCGTGGCGGCTGGGAACGGCCTTCTGCGCTTCCGGGGCGGCGGTTTCGTCTTGCTCAACTTCCGCCGTTAACAGCGGTTCCAGCTCCGGGCTGGCGTCGAGCCTCTCAATGGTGAGATCCGGATTGAGCTGCAGCAGTCCGCGCGACACGGTGACGATAATGTTGTCGATATCGTAGTGGCGAAAGGTTTTGCGCAGCATGCTCAGGTACTGATTGAGATTGCTGTTGGATGAGGTTAACCCGTTGTCATCCCAGACTTTTTTAAGCACCTCATCGCGGCTGACCACCTCGGTGTGGCGCAGGAAGAACCACAGCAGCGCGTTGGCGGTGATCGACAGCTGGCTGTCCGCCTCATCGCTTCCTGGTAACGTTAGCGTGCCGTCCATTGCATCATAAATCAGACGGCCATGGATGTTATAGCGCATCGTGGCCTCAACATGCTTCACGCAGGAAGCGTCATCTTCGTCAGATCGCTGACCAGCGACTGCCGGTGCCCGGGGTTCATGGTGCGCCCCTCGGTTAATTCCGATAGCCAGATGCCGTCCGCCGCATAGCGCACCAGCGTGCCGGTATGGCTATTGTCCAGTTCATCGCCTTGCGCCAGATGGTCGAGCATCCAGTCGCGCCAGCATTTTCGCAGCACCGGTTCATCCGGCATGGCTAGCGACAGCACCATCAGCTGGCGGCTCTCCTGGGTATCCGTGAGTTCCGGCGCCGACAGATAGCGCAGATAGGCGCGGGTAAAGCGGCCATAAGAGATGTTATCCGCGGCCATAAGCTCTGAAATCGCCTCTTCCATAATCGCCAGCAGGCGGGCAAAGAGAGCGAAAATCAGCGCCTGCTTGTTGGGGAAATGGTGCAGTAAGCCGCCTTTGCTGACGCCCGCTTCGCGCGCGACGGCGTTCAGCGACAGCGAGGCGATGCCGTCCCGGCCGGCGATGGTGGCCGCGGACTCCAGCAGCTGCTTATACAGGCGGACGGGATCTTTTTTACGATGTTGGGCTTCCATATTCATGGCCCGAATCATACCGACCAGACGGTATGATTATTCTTGATCGCTATCAATATGCGAAGGGGCGTAGCGGGGCGCGATGCCGTTATTGCGTGGAGGCTCACAGTTCACCTTATGAATTGTGGTGATATTCGCCGGGCCGCGAATATCACCCACCGAGATTCACATCGGCTTCACGTGGATAGCGAGGCCGTTTTCGCCCGGCGCCAGCTCCGGGCGCAGGTTCAGAGAGGGGATCAGATAGTCGCCGTAGTTCTGACGACGGAAGGGAATGGGCGGCGTTTCAGAGAGGGTATCCAGTCGCCGGGCCAGCGCATCGCGCAGCGCGGCGAAGCGCTGTGCATCGAGTTTGTCGGTGCGGTAGAACACCACCGGCGGCAGGACGTCAAAGCCGGGATAGAACAGCATCCCGTGCTGAATAGGGAACAGGATATCGTCGATAGACCCGTTAATTCCGCGCGGCGCGTAGTGCTCCGCCCATCCGCCGGCGGTAACGATCAGCATCGCCCGTTTCCCCGCGAACGTACCTTCGCCGTAGCGATCGCCCCAGTGGGTTTCGCTGTGCTCGCCGACGCCGTAGGCAAACCCGTAAGCGTAGACCCGGTCAATCCAGCCCTTCATGATGGCGGGCAGCGAAAACCACCACAGCGGGAACTGAAAAATCACCGTATCGGCCCACAGCAGCTTCTCCTGTTCGCCCATGATATCCGCGCTTTGCGTGCCGTTAGCGAAGGCGTACTGCGAATCCCGCGTTGCCCGCCAGCTTTCACCGACCGGCGGGGCGCTGCTGTCATCGGCATCAAATCCCGCCTTCCAGCGCATGGCGTAGAGATCGGACACCTGCACGTCATGACCGGCGTTTTGCAGATGCTGCACGGTAAAATCTTTCAGCGCGCCGTTAAGCGAACGCGGTTCGGGATGGGCGTAAACCAGTAATATTTTCATTGAAATCACCTCTGAGCAATGGAGAGCTGCAGAGTAGAGTCGACGACGCTATAGTAGAAATGAATTGCTTCAATGACAGGTATAGTAATGATTAATCTCCAGGGGCTGGATCTCAATTTGCTGCGCACGCTGAACGTCCTGCTCAGCGAAAATAACGTCACCCGCGCGGCGCAGCGCCTCAACCTGTCGCAGCCGTCGGTCAGCGTGCAGTTGGCAAGACTACGGGAGATTTTCGCCGACCCGCTGCTGCTACCGGGGCCGCGCGGAATGCAGCCCACCGCCCGCGCTGATGAACTGCGCGGGCCGCTGCGCGATGCGCTGCTGGCGCTGGAGCTGGCGGTAGCGCCGGTTCAGCCCTTCGACCCGGCCACGGCGGCGCAGACCTGGCGGGTGGCGGCGACGGACTATATGGCGTCGGCGATTTTGCTGCCGGTACTCAATACCCTGCGCATCGCCTCTCCAGCCAGCCGCCTGGCGCTGTTTGAGCTACAGCCCGCGCGGCTGGTTCAGCAGGCGGATCGTGATGAGGTCGATCTGTTTTTTCACACGCGCGACGGCGCGCCGCCCGGGCTGCATCAGCGTTTGCTGTTCCGCGAGCGCTATGTGCTGGCGGGTAGAGCGGGGCACCCGGCGCTACGGTCGGCGTTAAGCCTGGCGCAGTTCTGCGAGCTGGAGCAGGTGATTGTCTCGCCGGATGGCGGAGGATTCAGCGCCGCGACCGATAGCGCGCTGACGAATCTCGGGCTGGCGCGGCGGGTTGTCCTTTCCGTGCCACATTTCCTCTTTATGCTGGAGACGCTGCGTAATAGCGAGCTGGTGGCGGTGCTGCCGGAGCGGCTGGTGCGCGGAGCTGAGGGGCTGACGGTGGTTGAACCGCCGCTGGCGGTCGCCGGGTTTGAGATGCTGATGCTGTGGCATGAGCGCTGGCACCGCGATCCGGCGCATCGGTGGCTGCGCCAGCAAATCGTAACGTCATTAGAGGAAAAGCCATGTTAAGCGGATTAAACCATCTGACCCTGGCGGTCAGCCAGCTGGCGCCGAGCGTGGCGTTTTATCAGCAGCTTCCGGGGATGACGCTGCGCGCCCGCTGGGATAACGGCGCATATTTTTCCTGCGGCGACCTCTGGCTGTGCCTGTCGCTGGACCCGCAGCGGCGCGTCATTTCGCCGGAGGAGAGCGACTACACCCACTACGCGTTCAGCATTGCAGAAGAGGATTTCGCGCTTTTTGCCGGGCGCCTGAATGCGGCTGGCGTTCCGGTTTGGAAAACCAACAAAAGCGAAGGCGCATCGCACTATTTTCTCGACCCGGACGGCCACAAGCTGGAGCTGCACGTCGGCAGCCTCGCCCAGCGCCTGGCGGCGTGCCGGGCGAAGCCCTATAAAGGTATGGTGTTTTTTGGCGAGGACGAACCGACGGCCGGGAACCCGTAGCCCGGCTAAGCGTAGCGCGAGCCGGGGAAAAGTGGAGGCTGTATTGCGCGCTGTTCCCGGAGGCGGCGCTTGACGCGCCTTGTCCGGGCTACCGGCCCGTGCAATCGGGTAGCCCGGCTAAGCGCAGCGCGAGCCGGGGAAAAGTGGAGGCTGTATTGCGCGTTGTTTCCCCGGAGGCGGCGCTTGACGCGCCTTGTCCGGGCTACCGGCCCGTGCGATCGGGTAGCCCGGCTAAGCGTAGCGCGAGCCGGGGAGATAAATCGCGCTAGCCTTCCAGCTTCAGTTCCACATTGCGCTTGAGCACCAGGCGCATCAGCAGGTAATAGACCACGCCAACCGCCAGCCAGCTTAGCCCCAGCACCTTGGCCTGCGCGTCCATTTCATAAATAACAAAGCCGATAATGCACAGGCCCACCACCGGGAACAGCAGGTGTACCACCAGATTGCGCGATTTCTGGCGAATGATGTAATGGTTTATCACGGCGATATGCAGCACCAGGAAGCCCATCAGCGCCCCGAAGTTCACCAGACGGCTGAGGTTATCGATATCGCCATAGAACCACAGGCCGGAAGCCAGCGAAATCAGCGCCACAAACAGGGTGCTGACGTAAGGCGTTTTCAGCCGCGGATGCACTTTCGCCAGCAGCTGCGGCAGCTGCTTGTCGCGCGCCATCGCAAACAGAATACGCGACACGGCGGCCTGCGCCACCAGGGCGTTAGCAATCCCCCAGGAGATCACCGTCGACCACATGGTGACATACTTCAGCCAGCCGCCGCCCGCCAGATTCGCGGTATCGTAGAAGGCGGTATCGAGGCTGCTGAACGTCATGCCCTGCGCCAGATCGGCGGCAATCCACGTTTGCAGGATAAACAGCGAACCGACCAGCATCAGCGCGCCCAGCGACGCCTTACCCACGGTATCTACGCCGCCTTTCGTTTCCTCTGACAGCGTGGAGATCCCGTCGAAGCCGAGGAACGAGAGCACGGCGATGGAGACCGCGCCCATCACCAGCGGCAGGCTGAACTTATCGGCGTTATAGAGCGGGTCGAGGGTCAGATGGCCCGCCCCGGCGCCGGAGTAGAGCGCAATCAGCCCGAGGACGACGAACACCGACAGCACCACGATCTCCGCGATCAGGATCGTATTATTGGCGCGTGCGGTAAAGGTAATGCCGCGCAGGTTAATCAGGCTGTTAATCGCGATAAAGCCGACAATCCACAGCCAGCCCGGCACGCTCGGCAGCATGGGCGCCAGCGCCGCCGCGCTGACGATATAGAGCAGGGACGGCACCAGAATATAATCCAGCAGGATCAGCCAGCCGGCAAAAAAGCCGACAATCGGATGAATACCGCGCTGGGCATAGGCATATACCGAGCCGGAAACTGGAAACGCGCGCGACATCGACCAGTAGCTCATGGCGGTAAAGAACATCGCCACCATACCGATAAGATAGGCCAGCGCCACCATGCCCTGCGCGCCGTCCCAGACGTAGCCAAAGACGCCAAACGGTGCGATGGGCACCATAAAAATCATGCCGTAGACCAGCAGATCGCGGAACGTCAGCGCCCGGTGCAGCTCCTGCTTATAGCCAAATTGTTCAACGCTCATGCCTGCTCCCCTTCAATTCGCAGGAAGAGCTGTTCAGCCACTGATTTCGGTAAGGCATAGCGGCAGGTTTTCAGCGGGTCGACTACCTGACAGATTTGCAGGTCGCCGGCAATGCTCAGGATGCTGATGGCGTCCGCCAGCGTCAGGGAGGTATTGTCGGCGATAAAATGCGCCATATTGCGGGTAGCCATGGCGGCGGCATCATCGAGGGTCAGCGCCGAGGCGAGGGTAAACAGGGTCTCGCTGTTTTCGAGCATCGGCAGCGGCAGCTTGCGGTTTTTGACCACCGTCAGTTCGACCAGCACTTCGCCGGGAATTTCCAGACCGCAAACCGAGACTTCGCCATCGCCCATCGCGGCGTGTAAATCCCCCAGCCCGAACAGCGCGCCGGGAACGTTGACCGGCAGCCACAGGGTGCTGCCGGCGGTAATCATTTTGCAGTCCATATTGCCGCCGTGGCTATCCGGCGTGCCGCAGGAGATGGCTTCCCCGGCAGGCGCGACGCCGATCACGCCGACCATCGGGTTGAGCGGGACGCGCACGTTGCCGGGCAGTATGGCATGGTCGTTTTCAATCGGGACGATAGTGACCTTCGGAGCATCTAGCTCGTCGCCAATCACCCCCAGCTGCGGCGCGGTGACCATCACCGCCTGATTGCTGCTCAGGGTAATGCGTTTGATGGTCACCTTGAGCGCATCGCCCGGCTCGGCGCCCTCGACGTAAACCGGCCCGGTCGCCGGGTTAATACGCTGCCAGTCCAGTTCGTTGAACACGGCATCGGCGGAGGTGATTTGGTCGGAGAAGCAGTCGCAGGTTTCGAACAGCACTTCACTTCCGCTGCTGACGGTAGCGACAGGAGCGTTATCCCGCGACATGGCGTAAACCACCCGATCTTTGGTTATTTTCATGACATTCATCCCGGTTATATTGTTGTGATTTTTATATTTAGAGTTTCCCGTATAGGGAATGAGTGAATGTATCGGGATTATTATGGGAAGGCAATCAGGTCAGTTTTTTCAAAAATAAATGGTATATATTTGCTGGTGAATCATGCGGTTAGCTATATTGGTGGGGTTTTCTTATATGCTGGTTATTTAGCAAAAAACTTTTTGTTATTTTGGCTTTAGTGGTCATTCGCTAATTGTTTACTGCCCTGGGGTTATTATCCAGCATATTACGCTGCTGCGTGCGGCAGTAGGATTATTTATATATGCGGTGATATGAGCTCATTATAAGGTCTTAGGTGTAGGGAGAAGAGAAATCCCGGAGGCGGCGCTTGACGCGCCTTGTCCGGGCTACCGGCCCGCAGACGGCCTGTATCCCGTAGCCCCGGTCAGCGCAGCGCCGCCGGGGAATTTAGCTTAGGTCAGCTTACGTTTCTGCCCGGCGATCGCGCCGATTAACGCCTGCACCTGCTTCTGCTTGCGCGCCGACAGCTTATGCAGCTGGCGCAGCGACTCTACCAGTTCCGGCTCCGGCTGCTTCGCGGTAATCACGATACAGCCTTCCATTACTTTGATATCAATTTTAGTACCGGTGGCAAAACCGGCGGCTTCCAGCCACTGGCCCTTCATGATAATCGCCGGGATACGCTGGCGATCTTCAAAGCGGCTCGCGTAACTGACGGTGCCTTTACGGTTATTTTCCGGGGAGACTTCTGGATCGGTGAATTCTGCAATAGAATGCGGGGTAGTCATGGTCTCTATTCCTTGTTAATAGGGATTGTGATTAGCGATATGGCCGTGTTCCCGCACGGCTATATCGCGTTAAATACCTGTACATATCATCAGTAAACAAAAGAAAAGTCCAGCTGAAAATAGACTGTAATGGGAATATACAGGAAAGGACAGGATATATTTTTGATGTTTATAGTTACGAAAAATAATATACACAAAATCATTTTAGCTGCATCAAGGCGGCAAGAGAACGAGTCCCCAGGAGCGTATATAAATACGTGGCTGGGGTGAGCGAACGCAGCCAGCACCGAAGCAGCTTGAAGGATGAAGTGTAAAAAGCGCACGGCTCAGGTGCGCTTAAATATGAAGGTCAGGCTTTTTTCCGCGTGGTTTTTTTACCGCCGCTGGCGGCGCGTTCGGCCTTGATTTTCTCCAGCAGGGCGGCGGCGCTATTTTCACCGCTGATCAGATCCGGGTTTTCTGCACGCCACTGGGCGGTAAGCTCGCCGCGGAAGGCTTTTGTCAGGATTGACTGGGTGAGGCTGTTGACGCGGGTTAGGGCGCTGTTGACCTGCTTTTCAATGGTGTCGGCGTAGGCGAAGAGTTGTTCGACGCGGCGAACGATTTCGTGTTGTTCTTCAATCGGAGGAATAACTATTTCTATAGAATATATTTTTGCTCCACTTATAACAGGTTGAGCTGAGGAGGATGTATCTACCCTTAAATTTGTAGCCTTAAGTAGCCAGTGCGCGAACTGTTTTGTAATTAATTCACTATTAAAATCAACAAGCAATGCGTTATCAGTTATCCACGATTTTTCAGGAGTCAAATGAACTGAACCACAATAATATCCTACTCTACCAATAACAATAGTTGGTTCTTCAGTGTTATACTTATCATGGTAACCTGTAATACCGTTGCCTCCGTAAACAGGGATATGTCCTGAAGCATTCATTTCTTTAGCTGTAAGGCCATCACCTGATTTAACATTAAAAATATGCCCGATATTACAACGTAACCATGTCTTCTCCTCACAAGGCTCAGAGATGTTTTTGGCTTTTAATTTTTGTCCTTTCGTTAATTCATAATATTTTTTCAATGAAAGAGTAAATGAATTATGAGCTCTCCATATCTCAGTCAGTTTTCCTCTCATTGCCGCAGCAAGCACCGTCTGACGAAAACGTTTCAGGATATGTGGGACTTGCTCAAGACGTGCTTTGGTGCTGTCTACCTGCGCCAGCAGCGTATCGAGTTTTTCGGCGATGATTTTTTGTTCAGCAAGAGGAGCGAGCCTTAATGGTGCTTTAAGACCATCAGCTGTACCCAGGCGAGGCATATTAACGCCATAACTGACATCATTAACATATCCCAGGAATGTTGAGCTTTTAAGCCAATAGAAAATGTATTTATTGCAGCATGAAGGTTCCGCATTTAGGGGAATAATCTCGGTAGTACAAACACCATCCTCTTCTGCAATAATAATTTTATTAAGATAAGGGCGTAGCTTTCCATAAAGCACATCACCTTTTTGAAAGCTGTTTTTAGTACTTTTGAACGGACGGTCGCCTACTCTGATTATACTTAATAGCTTTGATGATTCTTTTTCAATATCTTCGAGTTCAAGTACCCATGTGTCATCATTAACGTCAGATAAAACTCTTTTGGTCGCTTTACCATAGTCAACAATATTGCCTAACTGAGTATCAACCCATCCCTCTGGCAATTTTCCCCCACTCATGCCTTCACCTCACCAAACGCTTCTTCCAGCAACTGACGCTGCGCATCCGCCTCATCGCCCGCGCCCAGCTCGCGCATCAGCGCATCCAGCTCGCTCAGCGCCTGCACCAGTTCGCCCATCGCTTCTGCCGCCAGCACGTCCGGTTCCGGCAGGCTGTCGGCATCAATGCTGTCCTTATCCTTCAGCCAGGAGATATCCAGCGAATCGGATTTGGCGCTGCGGATCCACTCGCGGCTGAACCTGCGCCAGCGGCTGGTGGTCAGGTGCTGCTCGGTGTCCTGGTTCTCTTCGCTGTCGGCCACGTCAATTTCGTTGGCGTTAAAGCTCCACTCGCCTTCACTGCGTGGACTGTTGCCGCGCGGATCGTCGCCAAATACCTCTTCAAACGGCTTGAGATGCTGCTCGGTAAACGGTGTGCGTTTGCCAAAGCTCGGCATATTGGTACGCAGGTCATACACCCAGACATTTTCGGTGCAGTTTTCTTCCTGGTATTTATCGGCGTCGGTGCCTTTGGTGAAAAACAGCACGTTGGTTTTCACGCCCTGCGCGTAGAAAATCCCGGTCGGTAAACGCAGGATGGTGTGCAGATTGCATTTGTTCATCAGGTCGCGGCGAACGTCGGCACCGACCCCGGCTTCAAACAGCACGTTATCAGGTAGCACAACGGCAGCACGACCGCCCGGCTTCAGGTTGCGGTAAATATGCTGCAAAAAGGCCAGCTGTTTATTGCTGGTGTTATAGGTAAGGTCATCGCGGGTAATACTGGCTTCTCCGCCCTTGGAGGTACCAAACGGTGGGTTGGCTAAAATGATATCGGCTTTCGCCAGCGACTGTCCGGCCATGCCCAGCGCGTTGCCCTGATGCACCACGCCTTTCTCATCGCCTTCCATTCCGTGCAGCAAGCAGTTCATCAGCGCCAGACGGCGGGTAGATGGCACCAGTTCAACGCCGATAAAGGCTTTATTCTTCTGGAATAGGCGCTCTTTGTCCGACAGATCGTACAGATCGTCGGTGTTGGCCTTGATGTACTGATCGGCGGCAATCAAAAAGCCCGCAGTACCGGCGGCAGGATCCTGAATCACTTCGCCCGGCCGCGGTTTGATGCAGCGCACCATGCTGTTGATCAGCGCACGCGGGGTAAAGTACTGCCCGGCACCGGACTTGGTTTCACCGGCGTTCTTTTCTAGCAGCCCTTCATACAGGTCGCCCAGACCGTCTTTCTGCGCGCTAAACCAGTCAATCTGATCCAGCGAGCGGATCAATTGCTCCAGGTGGCGCGGCTCGCGCAGGCGCGTTTGCGCGTCGGCATAAATTGCGGTGATCAGCGGGTCGGCGTGGACCAGTTTGCCTTCGGCGTCTTTACCGGTAGAGAGTTTCAGCAGAATTTGTTTGTAGTCGTTCAGCAGGTTAAGACCGGATTTGCTATTTAAATCGCTCCAGCGGCACCCTTCTGGCAGGATGTGTTTATCCAGCGTTTCCGCTTCGGTGTTCTCGTGCACCATCTTGATAAACAACAGTAATACCAGCTCGGTGACGTAATCACTGTAGTTGATGCCATCGTCACGCAGGACGTCACAAAGATTCCAGAGTTTCTGAACGATTTCGTTGTTACTCATAGCTATTCCGGTTGAGGCCGGTTACCCGGCCTGTCTGTCAAAAAATGATGGGGAAGGGTATCACGATCAGGCGGATTTTGGTGCCCACAATGCATCGCTCATCTGATCGAGAATGGTGTCCAGTTGGTTGTCCAGCAGGCTGTTGAGCTTCTTTGTTCCGCCGTCGGCGGAGAACAGGTGATTTACGAAGTTTTTATCCAGCACCACTTCATGGACCAGCTGTTTTGCCAGCCGTTCCAGCCAGCGTTTCTGCACTTTACTCCAGCTATGCTGGGCATAGATTTTGTCCAGCGCTAGCTTCACACGTTCCTCGAACGGAATAAGCGGTTCACCGAGCGCGGCCTGGCGGATATGCCCAATGATGGTGGCGGCGATATCCTGGCTGCTTTGGGTTCGCACCGCCGAACGCAGGCTAGCCTCGCTGTAGCCCGCTTCATCCAGCAAAAGACGGATCTCTTTTAACTGCTCACGTGTCAGGTCGCGTGGACGGTTAATCACCACCGACAGCGCTGCGGATTGGTTGATTTGCGTGGAGATAAACTCATTAAAGCTTTGCAGGTAGTCGGCGGGTTTCTGGTAGCGCCCGTAGGTCTGCTCTTTGCTGATGAGTTCATCATCATGGTCTGAAATCACCGGGCGGTACTCGCTGCCCAGCAGGGCTCCGACATCGCTTAACTGACGAATCAAACTGCGATGCTGCTTGAGAAACGCCGAGGCTTGCTGCGGGCCAAGCTTATGCAGATGCTGGTGCAATTGCTTTGGCTCCACGCCCCAAAGTTCTTCCAGTTCATTAAGCTTTTTGCGGATTTCTGGGCGTTTTTCGGCCTTTTTCTCCGCTTTACGCAGGACGCGCATAATTTTCTGACTGAGCTGATTGAGCAAGCTATCCGCCTGCGTTTCCGTTGGGCTATCACCCGGATTGTTCAGCGCCGTTTCCAGCACATCGTCATTCGATAGTTCTTCAACCAGTTGCTCGATGCTGACGCCCGCGTTTTTCACCAGCGGCTTCATGGTGTTCACATCCTTAAGTGTGGCGTAGATATCCACCGGATCGTGGATCCAGAAGACGGTTTTACCGATATCGTCGCAGCGTCGGGTGGCGCGGCCGATCATCTGCTCGTACAGAATGCGTGATTTTACCCGACGCAGGAACACCAGATGGGTGATCGCCGGAACGTCAATACCGGTGGTTAACAGATCCACGGTGATCCCAATGCTGGGGTAGCGTTCGTTTTTGAAACGCTTGATAAGCTTGCTGACCTGATCGCTCTTGCCGGTGATCTTCTCAATCGCGGCCTGATTAAAGTCTGGGTTGACCGCGCCCATGGCCTCATCGAGAAGGCGCTTAACCATATCGGCGTGGGCGTCCGTGGCGCAGAAAATCAGCGTTTTTTCATCGCCGGAAGGGTCTATCTCTTTCGCCAGCTCTTCGCAGATCACCCGGTTAAAATCTTCGGTGATGACTTTACGGTTGAAGGCATCGACGTCGAAATTCAGCTCGTCTTCCAGCTCGCTGGTATCGACTTCCCCCGTTTCTGCATCCACGGCACTGACGGTGTCGCCAATCTCAAAGTGAATACCGTATTTGCTGAGCTGGGTTTCATAGCGAACCGGGGGTTCGTGGTCAATCAGCCAGTCTTCCGCCACCGCTTCCCGGTAGGAATAAACATAAACGGGGTGACCAAAAATCTCGCTGGTGTGTTTGGCTGGGGTGGCGGTCAGACCGATTTTTACGGCGTCAAAATAGTCGAGCACCCGACGATAGCTGGAGAGATATTGGGCGTTATCGCGGATAGAGAGTTCGCCCTCGGTCATCTCCTGATCCAGCGTATAACCACGGTGCGCTTCGTCGATGATGATGCAGTCGTAGGTATCTACCGCAGGCGGCGTGCCGGAACGATAGATCCGGCTGACCATGGATTGCACTGTGGCGACCTGTACGCGGGTTTCTGCTTCTGCCGCCATATCACCCATCTCGGCAACATTATAGATTTGTGAAAGCGTCTGGTTCTGTTCCAGCGAAGCCTCTTTAAAAGCATCCTGCGCCTGTTCACCGAGCGCAGAGCGGTCGACGAGAAAGAGTATCCGTTTAAAGCGTTCGGCCTTCAGAAAGCGGTAGATTAAGCCAATAATGGTACGTGTTTTGCCTGTCCCGGTCGCCATAGCCAGCAACGCTTCACGCGAGCCCTGTTCCAGTGCGGACTCGACGGCCTTAACCGCGTTGACCTGGTAATCACGCAAGCCAAGATAGCTAAAAGGTTCTTGATGCAATTTGGCTTCTGCTTCCACCCGGCTACGATGCAGGCGGTCCATCAGACCTTCTGGCGTGATAAAGCTTTCCAGTGGATAGCGGGTATTGTCAGGCGAGCGAACATCGCGGAACCACGTGCCGGAGTGTTCGGCGGACTGTTTGATATAAGGCCGACCGTTGCAAGAGAACACGAAAGGAATTTGATAAACGCTATTCACACCATCTTCCCAGCCTTTGATGCGCCCTTCTTCAGACCAGGCGGGGATCATGGATGCGTCAAACTGAAAACCTTTGCTGTAGCGCTCGGCTTGGGGGATTTTCCCGGCCACATTTTCGTTTTTTCTTTTTGCTTCAACGGTTGCGACGGGGGTGAGCCCGCAGAAAAGAACGTAATCTGCTCTGCCATGTTCGTCATCGGCAAAGGTCGGCCATTCTGCAATGGCTTTGTTCACCCCTTTTTCAGGGCGGGAGCCTTTTTTCCAGGTGATTTCCTGAGTATCTGTCAGCCAGCCCCATTCATTGAGCTGCTGGTCAATCAGGATCCGCGTCAGCTCTTCGGTAATGATGTGCTTGCGGGCATAGCTGGACTTGCGGCCAAACTCTTTGCGCTGGGCCGTAATGGCTTGCTGTGTTTGCTGAGCAAGCTGCGCCTGCACGGCGGTGAGCTTCGCTTCATAATTTTGCTGGAGCGTTTGCAGATCCTGCTGGCTCATTTCCAGCAATTGCTGTTGTTCTCTGGCCTCAATATCCATTTCGTGAGCCAGCTGCTCATATTCTTCTTTTTGCTGTTTAAGTAAATTCTGAAGCTGCTCGCTGGATTCTAGCTTTTGGTTCGCTGCCAATAAGGTTTGTTTGAGTTGTTCGATGGCAGAGTGAGATTTATTGAGCTGTTCACTTGGGTCATGCGGCGGAACAAAAGGGCCCGGATTAAACTGACTACCGGCATCACCAAATGTCTGGTGGAACCAAATTGCCAGCGCACGGGCGACTTTCAGCGCATCCATCGCTTCACGGTGACGGGTCTGGAACTGATGCGTCGCTTTATTACCTTCAATTCTCAGCGTATGAAATAACTGACGGATGGCAGGATCAAACTGTAATTCTCTGTCCAACCTGTAGAGCAACTCTTGCTGGTTTGGATTATCTTCCCGGCTAATATTCAACCGGGCAGCAATATTTTGCGCCAGCGCTTCACCAAACTGGCGTAGCTTCATCAGCGTGGTATTGGGATCGCTGGAGAATAGACGTTCTGCGGTGGCGGTGATTTGAACCAATAGCGGATCGTATTCTGCCAGGAAATCAAAGTTTGTTTGTTGAGTTGTCAAAGGTTGAACTCCTTGCAGCATTCACCCGCCGGATGTGGCTGGTGTAGCAGAGGATGAAAAGGTATTTTTGCGAGACGCCTTCCAAAATCATAACGCTGTACTTTTTTTTATCAAGCGTTATGACGAGAGGATGTAATGGCTAACACATTAAAAATACTCAAGAATGAGGTAAATAATGTGTTAATGATGGAATTACCATTTTCATCTTGCGATGCCTTATCACTCCGGCGCCCACTCCATCGCCACTTTCACCGCTTCCCCCAGCTGAACCATCACCTCTTTATGCTTCTCTATCGGCGGCAGGGCACAGTTGATCCTTAAGCAGTTGCGGTATTTCCCGGATGCTGAAAACAGCGATCCCGGCGCGACCTGGATCTTCAGCCGACACAGCTGCTTCGCGACGCAGACCATATCCACCTGCTCCGGCAGCTCGACCCACAGCATAAAGCCGCCTTTCGGGCGGGTAACGCAGATCCCGCAGGGGAAAAACTCCCGCAGCCAGCAGGTGTAGATCTCCATATTACGCTGGTAGATCTGCCGCATCCGCCGCACGTGGCGGTGATAGTGGCCTTCGCGAATAAAGTTACAGGCCGCCAGTTGGGTGGAGGGGACGTTGGTGCCGCTGGCGGCATATTTCATCTGCAGCAGACGATCGTAATAACGGCCGGGGGCAATCCAGCCGATGCGCAGGCCGGGAGCGATGGTTTTGGTAAACGAACTGCAGAGCATCACCCGTCCGTCGATATCCCAGGAATGGATGGTGCGCGGGCGCGGGTATTCGGTCGCCAGTTCGCCGTAGATATCATCCTCAAAGATAACGATATCGTGGCGCTGGGCGAGGCATAGCGCCGCTCGCTTGCGGGCATCCGGCATGATAAACCCCAGCGGATTATTGCAGTTGGGGACCAGGATCACCCCTTTGATCGGCCATTGATCGAGCGCCAGCTCTAACGCCTCGATGCTGATCCCGGTTTCCGGATCGGTGGGGATCTCGATGGTTTTTAGCCCTAATCCGCGCAGCATCTGCATGGTGCCGTAGTAGCAAGGGGATTCGACGGCGACGATATCGCCGGGCTGGCACACCGACAGCAGCGCCAGCGACAGCGCGCTGTGGCAGCCGCTGGTGAGCACCAGATCGTTGGCGGTGACCACCGATCCGCCGTCGAGCATCAGGCGGGCGATCTGTTCGCGCAGCTCGCGACGCCCGGCCAGCTCGTCGTAGTTCAGCACTTCGCTAAGGTTGTGCTGAATTGCCCGGCTCAGCTCGCGCCAGATAGGCTTCAGGCTTGGCTGAGTGACGTCCGGCGAGCCGCCGCCGAAGGGGATAATCGATTTGTCGTGGCGGGCGTCGAGCATGGTCAGCACCTGATCCCACTGGGTGATCTCGACGGGGCGCTGGACCGGACGCGACATCGGCGGTACCGGCGGCTGGGCTTTACGCGGGGCCACGAAATAGCCGGATCGCGGCTGCGGCACGATCAGCTGCTGCTGTTCCAGCATCTGGTAGGCCTGCTGAACGGTGCTGATGCTGACACCGTGTTCCTGGCTCAGGCTGCGTACCGACGGCAGCTTTTCGCCGGGGCGATACAGCCCCTGTTCGATGCGTTCTGCCAGCAGGCTGGCCAGATGTTGATAGCGGGTCATGCTGTATCCTTGATCGTCGCCATACAGATCAATAAACCAGTACAGATTGGCGGTAAAAATGAGGTCTGCTGTACGTTTTAGCGAATCTGTATGTTAAAGAAAAGTATTTTGTGAATCTGTATTGTTTAGCCCCGGATCCGTGAAGATAAAGCCTCTGGCAAGGTGAGGAGGTAGAGGATGGAATTTCACGAGAATCGGGCAAGACAGCCGTTTATCGGCTTCGTATTTCTGGCGCGGATAATCAAAAAATGGTGGCTTCGTGAACAAACGCGCAGGACATTGCAGCGTATGAGCGACGAACAGCTAAAAGATGTCGGGCTGCGTCGGGATCAGATCAATTAAAAAGTGCGATTTTTTCCCTGGCATTTCCCCGGAGGCGGCGCTTGAAGCGCCTGTCCGGGGGACTACCAAACCGCGCAGTTCTGTAGCCCCGGTAAGCGCAAGCGCGACCGGGGATAATACATTCATAAAATTTATCAATTCATGCTTATCCACTCTTCGTTTCTTGATACTTACCGTGATAAGTATTATTTTCCTCACCGTTAAGTGAGGAAAAAAAGATGACCGAAGACGACCTGTTTGCCCGCCGCCCGATGGGGATGCGCATGGCGATGGTGGTGCGCCAGTGGCGCGCGATTATTGATTCTGCCATTACCGACACCGGCCTGACCCAGTCAAGCTGGACGGTGCTGATGCAGCTGCATCAGTTGGGGGATAACGTCTCGGTCAGCGAGCTGGCGGAGGTGCAGGGCATTGAACTGCCGCCGCTGATGCGCACCCTCACGCAGCTGGAAAAGCAGGGCTATCTGCTGCGTTCTACATCGCCTTATGACAAACGCATACGCCTGCTGACGCTGACGGCGGAAGGCCGCGCTATTCTGGAGAAGCTGAACCGCGTGATTGAGACCTATCAACAGCGCGTCACCGAAACCCTCCCTGAAGCGCAGCTCGCCGCCTTTAGCGCCACGTTAAATCAAATCGCCTGCAATCTGCGGACTATCCGCGAAGAAGATAACAAGATCTAAAACACTATGATGACCCCTGAACAGAAATTTGCCCGCTGGGTAAGGGTGAGTATTGCCGCCTTCCTGGCCATATTCGCCTGGTTTATCGTTGCCGATATCTGGATCCCGCTCACGCCGGACTCCACCGTGATGCGCGTGGTCACGCCGGTCTCGTCGCGCGTCTCCGGCTATGTCTCCCATGTCTATGTGCACAACAACAGCCAGGTGAAGAAGGGCGACCTGCTCTATGAACTGGATCCGACGCCGTTTATCAATAAAGTGGAAGCGGCGCAGATCGCCCTTGAACAGGCGAAACTCAGCAACCAGCAGCTGGACGCGCAGATCGCCTCTGCCCGCGCCAACCTGCGCACCGCCCAGTACACCGCGCGCAACGATAAGGTGACCTTCGATCGCTACCAGCGCCTGAGCACCATGCAGAACGTCTCTCAGTCGGATCTGGATAAAGTGCGTACCACCTGGCAGACCAGCGAGCAGTCGGTCAGCGCGCTCAACGCCAGTATCCAGAATCTGCTGATCCAGCGCGGCGAGCGCGACGATGAGCGCAACGTCACGCTGCAGAAGTACCGCAACGCGCTGGAAGAAGCGCAGCTTAACCTCGGCTGGACGAAGGTCCGCGCGGAGACTGACGGCATGGTGAGCAACCTGCAGCTTAACCCCGGTCTGTACGCCACCGCCGCCACGCCGCTGCTGGCGCTGGTGAGCAATCAGACCGATATCGTCGCCGATTTCCGTGAAAAGAGCCTGCGCCACACCGGCGTCAATACCGATGCCGCGGTGGTGTTTGATGCGCTGCCGGGGAAAGTCTTCCCGGCGCACGTCACCAGCAGCGATGCCGGTATTCTGGCCGGCCAGGAAGAGGTCAATGGCCAGCTGTCGCAGCCGGAGCAGTCTACCCGCTGGGTGCGCGACGCGCAGCGCATGCGTATTCACGTTGCCCTGGACGAGCCGCTGGATAAGCCGCTGCCCACCGGTGCCCGCGCGACGGTACAGCTTTATAACAGCGATGGCCCGTTTGCCCGCACCTTTGCCGGCGCGCAGATCCATCTGGTGAGTCTGCTGCACTATGTCTATTAATACCCTGGCGCGGGTTTTCACCCCGCACGGCAACATCGTCTATACGGCCAACGATTTTCGCCAGACGCTGCGTATCGCCGTGGCCGGCACTATCGCACTGAGCATTTCGACCTTCTACGACGTACAGTACGGCGTCTTTTTCGTGGTTTATCCGCTGATGCTGCTGTCGCTGGTGCCGGTATTTAATCGTCACGTGGCGCGGCAGTTTGTGTTCAGCGCGGCGGTAAACTGCGTCGAAATGGTGCTGATCGTCGGCTATCTGTCGCAGTGGCCGGTGATCATGACGCTGGTGGTGTTTGGCCTGTACGTGATGCGCTTTCGCTTTATGAGCCAGGGGCCGCTGTTTTTGCTGGGATCGATGGGCGTGGTGTGTCAAAGCACGATGCTCAACTTTATGAGCTATCCCACCAGTAACTGGCACACCCTGATGTTCTCCAATATGGAGGCCTGCGTGATGGCGGTAGCGCTGAGCGCATTGCTCAACTACTTCATCCCGGACGTTGAACCGCGCAAGCCGCCGCCGCGCATTGAAAAAGACGCCGCCCGTATTCGCCACGAATCGCTGCTCTCCGGCAGCGTGGCGACAATGATCTTTGTGATCTTTCAGGTCTGCGATCTGAGCGACTCGCTGTCGGCGCTGATGGCGGGGATTTTAATTCTGTTCCCGATGCACTATCGCGGCGCGGTGATCAGCTCGATCTGGCGTGTGGTGGGGGTAGTGCTGGCCTGCCTTTATATTCTGGTGGTGCAGCTGATTATCTACGACTTCAGCAACCATATGTTGCTGATGATGCCGCTGATTGGTCTCGGCCTGGCGTTTAGCGCCCGTCTGCACGTGATGGAGAAAGTGGGGGCTGGCGTTGGCTTCGCCAGCATCACCACCATCGGCATCATGTTCGGTCAGAACCTGCATCCGGACCAGGACCTGGTGTTCAGCGATCTGTACCGCATCACTTCCGTCACCGTGGCGCTGATCGTCACGCTGACCATGGTCTTCCTTATGCATCGGCTGCTGAACTGTTTTGCGCCAACGCGGTTTGTGGTGACCGAATAAGCTCAGGCCGCCAGCGCCCGCTGCGCGTCGCGAAAAGCGTTGTGCAGCAGCCGCCACATATGATGCGCCGCCGGGGAAAAGCGGCGGTCGGAGTTGCGTAGCAGGTGGCACTGGGCGCTGCTGGCGATAGGATGGTCGATGGGGACTGCGGTCAGAATACCGTGGGCGATCGCTTCCCGGGCGGCGTATGCGGTCATAAAAGAGATCCCCAATCCCGCCTGGCTCAGGCTCATGGCGGTGGAAAAGAGGTTGCAGCGATAGGCCGGATGAAACTGCCGTCCAGCGGTTTTGAACATGGCGTTCATATGACGCTGCAGGCCAAAGCTGTCGGTGAGCGCGATCAGGCGATATTGCGTAAGCTCATCGATGGTGACGGCGGGCAGGGCAGCGATGGGGTGCGCAGGAGAGACCACGGCGCAGATAGGGCCCCACTGAAAGCTGTGGCGTTTAAGCTCCGGGTTGCCGATGGGGCCAAAGGCGACCGCCATATCTGCTTCGCCGCTGGCGATATCGTTGAGCATCTCCTGCATGCTGCCGACAATAATATCCACGAATACGTTAGGCCAGGACTGCGCAAAGGTGCTCATCACCGATTCAATAAAGGTGGTGACCAGCCCGCCGCCAATCCTCACTGAAATTGTCCCGCCGCGCATATGGCGTAAATCCTTCAGGTGACTTTCCAGCTTTTCCCGGCGCTGGCGGCTTTCGAAGTAGTCCTCCGCCAGCAGGCGTCCTGCTTCGGTCAGCACCACGTTTCGCCCCTGCCGTTCCAGCAGCGGCAGCTCCAGCGCCCGTTCCAGCTGCGCTATCTGGCGGCTGATGACTGACGGGTTGATGCCCAGCATATCGGCGGCCCGGCGAATGCCTCCCTGAATCCCGACTTCATACAGATAGCTCATTGGCCTCTCATGCAACATCGTTTCTCGCTCCTTTGTTGACCTGTAGTCAACAATAACACCCTTTCACAGGTATTTATCATCCCGGCAAGTTATAGATAATCGTAATTCGGACAAAAACTGACAGGGAGGAAAATTCTCATCGCTTATTTCCGGCGTGCTATTAAGGTGGCAATGCTCGGGAAGGTGAAGAATAAGAAATGGTGATGATGCTGAGTAAGGGAATATGGAAAAGCCTATCAGTGAAAATAATAAATTCGAATAACAATAAATTGACATAATTTCAAATTGCAAACAATCGCACTAACATTTCATTATGTGAGAGGACAGGGTATGAGTGAAAATAAAACGTTGGAATGTTCCTCCGACGAAACGGCAAATGAGTGGAAAGTCGGGCCCGGCGCCTGGATTTCACTGATCATCGTATTGTTAGTTTTCTCCGGATTATTGTTTAAGGTTGAAGGCATGGCCTGGCTGGGGGCGTTTGACTTTACCACCCTCGGCGGCGCGTTCGGCACCATGAAAACACCGGAAACCAACACCTTTATCGGTAGCGGCGGCATCAGCGCCAAGGCCGGCTTCCTGTTTGCCCTGTCGCTGGTGCCGACGGTGATGCTGGCGCTGGGGCTGCTGGAGATATTTACCCACTACGGCGCGATCCGCGCGGCGCATAAGCTGCTGACCCCGCTGCTTCGCCCGCTGCTTGGGATCCCGGGTTATACCGGCCTGGCGCTGATTACCGATTTACAGAGTACCGATGCCGGCGCGGCGTTGACCAAAGAGCTGTATGACAGCGACAAAATAAATCGTAAGGATCTGGTTATTATGGGCGCCTGGCAATATTCCGGCGCCGGTCTGATTAATAACTACTTCTCGATTGGCTCAGCGCTGTTCGCTTCGTTAACCATTCCTATCATTATTCCGCTGCTTTTAATGTTTGTGCTGAAATTTGTCGGCGCGGCAATCACGCGTCTGGTTCTGAATACCGCTTATAGAAGGGATTTTGAAAATGAATAATTCGGCAAAAGTCGGCAGTAACCCGTTCGATATTTTCGTTATCGGCGCGCGCAAAGGATTTAATATCGCCATCAACAATCTGATGCCGAATGTATTAATGGCCTACGTGATTGCTGAAATGCTCAATTTGCTCGGCGTGATGCAGATCATCGGCCACGTCTGCGCGCCGCTGATGGGCCTGTTTGGCCTGCCGGGCGAAGCCATTACCGTATTGCTGACCTCCTGGCTTTCCGCCTCTGCGGGAACCGGCGTGGCGGTGAGCCTGTTGAGCAAAGGCACCCTCAACGTGGCGGATATCACGATTCTGATCCCGGCGATTTTCCTCATGGGTTCGCAGCTTCAGTACATGGGGCGCCTGCTCGGCGTGGCGGATGTCCCGAAAAAATATTGGCCGCTGCTGATGGCGGTGAGCATTATCAATGCCGTCATCGCCATGCTGGTCATGCGCGTGATTGCATAATAGAAGGCAAGGAGTAAGACGTGTCGCGAACTTTAGAGCATTTCAATTATCTGCACCAAATCCCTGAACTGGGCTTTGAGGAGCACAAAACGTCGGCATACATCGGCGATGCATTAGAAGCCGCGGGGTTTCAGGTTCAGCGCAACGTCGGCGGCACCACCGGCATTGTTGCCCTGCTGGATAGCGGTAAGCCGGGGCCGGTCGTGGCGCTGCGGGCGGATATGGATGCGCTGGGCCATATCATTGATGGCCGCTTAGAGGCTCGCCATACCTGTGGTCATGACGGTCACTCTTCGGTGGTGTTGACCGCCGCGGAAGAGATCCTCGCCGAAGGGCTGGTAAAGCGCGGGAAGCTGAAAATACTCTTTCAGCCCGCTGAAGAGCTGGGCACCGGGGCGATCGCGCTGACGGAAGCGGGCGTGCTGGACGACGTAGAGATGCTGTTCGGCTTCCACCTCAGGCCGCTGGAGGAGTGTCCGAAGGGCAAGGCGGTCCCGGCGATGTACTACTCCGCCTCGGCGACGGTGATGGTCGATTTCCACGGCAAAGCCGCGCATGCCGCCCGGCCTCATCTGGGCGTTAACGCGCTGGATGCAGCGTCGCACGCGGTGCAGGCGGTAAACGGGATTCATCTGGCGCCTTCCCTGACCTGGAGCGCTAAAGCGACGCGCTTTCTGTGCGATGCGGGAGTGACCAACTCGGTGCCGGCGAAAGCGCACGTGTGCTGGGATCTGCGCAGCGCGGAAAATGACGGCATGGCGACGTTGAAAGAGCGGGTGGTGCGGGCGATAGAGAGCAGCGCGGCGGCTTACGGCGCCACCGTCGATATCCAGATCGTCAAGGAGATGCCCGCCGCGATTATCGACGAACAGGCTACGGCTATCGTCAGCCAGGCGATTCGCGAAACGTTTGGCGAAGCCGGCTTAACGGCGGCGAAGAGTACGCCGGGCAGTGAGGACTTTTTCCACTATCTGCGCCTGCGTCCACAGGTGAAGGGCGGGTTCTGGGGGCTGGGCTGCGACCTGCTCCCGGGGCTACATCATCCGGAGATGCGCTTCGACCGCGCCGCGCTGGCGGATGGCGTGCGGGTGTTTAAATCCTGCATTCGCCAGTTGCTGGGCTGAGGGAACAAACCCGGATATTGTGCTCGCTGTACGCCGCCGGGCGATGATTCGCGCCTGGGTTACGCCTGCGGCGGAAACTGAGCCAGCAGCTGATAATCATCCCCGGCGACGCGAAACAGGGCTGCCGTTTGGCCGGGGAGAATCCACTTCTGTTCTTCGCCCGGCGCACAGCTCAGATAAATGCAAAGCCCGCAGCCGCCGCGCAGCTGGCGCGGAATGTCCTTCACCCGGAAGGACGCCCCCGCCGCCTGCAGGGCTTTGCGCATCCGCACTACCCCCACCGTTGAGTGAAATAAAAACAGATATTCCGTCACCGGCGGCTCCTCTGACGTAAGCCGATCAGCGCTGCGCCGATCGCCCCGGCAAACTGCGCGTCGGGATGCGTCTGCACCGCCATACCCATGTGCCCCTCCAGCCTCCGCGCGAAGGCGGCGCAGTGGCTGACGCCGCCGGTAAACAGCAGCGGCCCCTGTGCCGAAAGACGACCGATAAAATTGGCGCTGCGTCGGGCCATGGCGTTGATCACCCCGGCGAGGATCGCCTCCGGCGGCACCCCGGCCGAACGCAGGCTGATGACCTCGGATTCGGCGAATACCGTACACATGCTGGTAATCGCATGGGGCTCAACGCCTTCGGTGATGCTGTCGAGCTGTTCGACGCTGGCCCCCAGCGTACGCGAGATCACTTCCAGAAAGCGCCCGGTGCCCGCCGCGCATTTATCATTCATCAGAAAATCGGTGAGATTACCCGCCTCGTCCAGTTGGATAACCTTACTGTCCTGGCCGCCGATGTCGATGACCGTCCGGGTCTGCGGGGCCAGCAGCCGCGCGCCGAGCCCGTGGCACGAGATCTCGGTGACCTGCTTATCGGCGAAATCCACAAGCTGGCGTCCGTAGCCGGTTAAGGTTAAAAAGGGGCGTTCGCTCAGGCCAGCGCGGAGCGTTTCCCACGCCTCAACGATGGCGTCGGCGGGGCGAAACGGCGTCGGGCAGAGAAAGCGGCGCTGAATCACGCCGTCTTCAAGCAGGATGCCTTTGGTGGCGGTGGATCCGGAATCAATCCCTACGGTAACGGTCACGCGCGCTCCTAAAGCATCTCAATAAAGGCCGCCACGCGGGTGCTGAGCTGGCCGATATCCGCCGTCGAATAGTCGGTCTCAATGGCGATATAGGGGATGGCGTGCTGCTGGCGCACGTGGCGTTTTATCGCCAGCGACTCCACCGCGTAGGTATGGCAGGCCTGCAGAATGACGTCTACCACGCCGTCCGCCTGATATTCATCCACCATCTGGCTAAGCAGGGAGAGTCGCTGGTCGTTCGGCGAGATGCAGGAGCAGCCGATGGCGAGATATTTATCGGTCAGGGCGTCGTAAACGTCGCCCGTCTCCTCCACGCAGCGCTCGGTGGCTTTCGCGCCGGTGCAGTTTTCAAAACCGACCACCCAGCCGCCGTTGTCCTCAATGGCCTTCACCACTTTTTCCGCCGCGCCGCCGATCGGGCAGCCGGTGATCAGAATACGCGGCCGCGCCGCCAGCCGTTTGCCCTCTTGCCACTGCAGGCGTACCCGATCGGCCATGTCGTTGAGCTCATCGATCAGCGCCGCTTTATCGAAGCGGAAGGTCGCGCCGTAGACCACTTTTAAAATATCGCTGCCGCTGAGCGCGGGCGGGTTGAGCTGCCCGACGCGATAAAAGTTCGCCAGCGCCCGCCGTTCGCGGTTCTTGAGGATAATCGCCTCGCGCAGGGCGGCTTCGGTGATCGGCGTACCAAAGCGATCTTCCACTGCCTTCTGCAGGCGCAAAATTTCCGATTTCCATAACGCTCGCGAGGCATCATCGCTGGCGCTGTTCGGCAACTGCATCACGTGTACGGCTTTGAATTCGGCCATGTATTCGTACATTTTCTTTTTGCCGTCGCAGGTGGTTTCGCCCACCACGAGGTCGGAAAAGTAGAAGTAGGGGCATTTGTCGGTCTTGCCAAAGCCGTAGCTGCTTTTTATCAGCGGACAGAGGTTGCGCGGCAGATCCTTTTCCGCCTCTTCAATCGTCTCGTCGGAGGTGGAGCACAGCGACACCACCACTGCGCCGGCGGCCAGCGGAATTTCCTGCGGCATAAAGGTGCAGTAGGTGCCAACCAGCGGTATGTTTTGCTCTTTAAGCTCCATTACCGTGAGGAAACCCTGCTGGCGGGCTGCGGAGAAGTGGTCAAAGATGGCGGGTAGATCGGTGATAAGCGACATGGTTTTCCTTCCCCGTACACGGGAGATGATGAAAGAGGTCGCATTATACCCCTGTTTATTGCATGGATTTATTGATCTCCCGCTAATAGACTTTTTTCAGGTCCATCTCTTCCTGAATCCGATCGCTCCACGCAAGGTGGGTGGCGATGGCCGCATCAATCCCGGCGTTATAAAACATTGGACCCAGCTCTTTCGCAATAAAGTCGACAAAGAATTCCGCGTCAAATTGCTCCAGCTCCAGCTCAAAATTCTCTTCGCAGTATTTACACAGCTTCTCGCGCAGCAGATCGCGTTGCGGCGGGCTGAGATCGATATCGCTCATGGCGTTCCTTAATCAATATTGTTACGGTGAATCAGGGCCGCTGATTATATCCGATAGCGACGCTCCCGTGGGGTTATAGCGTGATGTTTTTGGTCGCAGTGAAGGAGAATGAATAAATAGTTCAGGAGATAATTGTGACAGAGGTCACGGTATTCCCTGTGTAATGGAGACTATAAGAGATATTCTCATAACTTTATGAATTTAAATGAGATATTATGATTTTTATGATGTGAATAACATTTAGTTGCGCTCGCCTTTTTTCAGCATGTCGGTATCTGGATGAATAATCTATGAACCTGATTTCAGGTTATCTGGCTTACGGGATTTTTCTATAAGTACATTCTGACGGCGATTCATTTATCAGGGGTGAAGGATGAAACGCGTAAAACTGGATATGAATGTTTTTGACGCTGCTCTGATGCGCCTGGATTGGGTATTTGATACTTTCGAGCAGGTCTGTTTATCTTTTTCGGGTGGCAAAGACTCAACGGTATTATTTCATCTGGCGGCGGCCGTTGCGCGTAAAAAAGGGAAAAAGTTTACGGTATTGTTCGTGGACTGGGAAGCACAGTATTTATTAACTATCCAGCACGTGCAAAATATGAAAGAGCGCTATCAGGACGTGGTGAGCCGCTTCTACTGGGTGGCGCTGCCGATGACCACGGTGAGCGGCGTATCGCAGCATGAGCCGGAATGGGTCGCCTGGCGGGCCGGGGTGGAATGGGTAAGGCAACCGCCGGATGACGCCATCACCGATGCCGATTTTTTCCCTTTTTATCAGCCGGAAATGACGTTTGAAGCCTTTGTTCCGGCCTTTTCGCACTGGCTGGCTGCCGGGAGAAGCCTCGCTTCGCTGATCGGTATCCGCACCGACGAGTCGCTACATCGCTACATGGCGCTCACTTCGCCGACCAAACTGCGCTTTGAGGACGATAAGCCATGGACCACCGCCTCGCCGGAAGGGTTCAGCTACACCTGCTATCCCCTCTATGACTGGCGGACCCGCGACATCTGGATCTTTAATCACAAGTCCCGGCTCCCCTACAACCCGCTCTATGACCTGATGCACCGCGCCGGCGTACCGCTGAAAAATATGCGCGTCTGCGAGCCCTTCGGCCCCGAGCAGCGGCGCGGGCTGTGGCTTTATCACATTCTTGAGCCGGAGACCTGGGAGCGGATGTGCCGTCGGGTCTGCGGCGCGCACAGCGGCGCGATTTACGCCAACGCCAGCGGCGACTATTTTGCGCTGAAGACCAAAATCCGCAAACCGGCGCATTTTAGCTGGCGTGAGTATGCGCTCTTTCTGCTCGACAGCATGCCGGAAAAAACTGCCGAGCATTACCGCAATAAAATCGCTATTTATCTGCACTGGTACCAGACCCGCGGTTTCCCTGACGATATCCCCGATGAGCAGGAAAAAGATCTCGGCTATCGCGATATTCCCTCATGGCGTCGCATCTGCAAGACGCTGCTGAAAAACGATTTCTGGTGCCGGATGCTGTCGTTCAGCCCGACGCAGCCTAAGCACTATGAGCGTTACTGTCGGCTGGTGAGTAACAAACGTAAAGAGTGGAGGACGCTTTGATGTCACCGGATGTGGCTAAGACAGTGATTGAGTATCTCGAGTCGTTTGACGATATTGACCTGAAAATCAAAGCGATTAACGAGCTGAAGAGCCTGATCCACCAGCACAGTCCCTTCTGCCGCGAGCCGGTGGACTGCGTGCTGTGGGTCGAAGCCAACACGGTTGAGGCGAATGACTACAACCCGAACGTGATGGCGACGGTGGAAAAAAAGCTGCTGGAGCGCTCTATCGAACTGGATGGTTTTACCCAACCGGTAGTGGTAGCCCGCCAGCAGCGACGCCACCTGGTTGTCGACGGCTTTCATCGCCATCTGATTGGTAAGAGTCGCCCGGAGCTGAGCCGCCGCCTGCATGGGTATCTTCCGGTGACGCTCATCAATGCCGAGCGGGAGGGGCAGAAAGAGCGTATCGCCGCCACCATTCGCCATAATCGCGCCAGGGGCAAACATCAGATCGCGGCGATGTCCGACATCGTCCGCGATTTACATCGCCAGGGGTGGGACGACCGGCGCATCGGCGAAGAGCTCGGTATGGATGCGGATGAGGTGCTGCGCCTGAAACAGATCAGCGGCCTGACGGAGCTGTTCGCCGACGAAAGCTTTAGTGAAGCCTGGACCGTGGAGTAGCGCCTTTCGCTACTCCTGAGCCAGCGCCGCTTCCGGCTGCTGGCGTATCCGGCTTAATAAACCCGCCAGACAGCACGCGGCCGCGATCCCCGCCGCCACCCCCAGCAGATGAAAAGGCAGCCTGCCGCCGTTAAACCACAGCCAGCGCGCCGCTTCGATAGAGAGCGCGCTGACGCTGAGGATCACGATGTTCAGCGACGCGGAAACCGTGCCTTTTGGCAGATCGTTTGAAAACAGGGTAAAGCGGAACAGCGTCGGGAAGATCAGCCCGATGCCGAAAGCATAGAAGCAGGTGCCGAGCACCGACCACAGCCAGACGTGCGGCCACAGCAGGTTGCCGAGGATCAGGATCGCCAGCCCGGTCATCTGGATGGGCACCGCGCGCCAGATAAAGCGCGGGCGGGTGGGATCTTTTACCCAGCGCGCCACCGACAGGTTGGCAATAATCACCGCGCTGAAGACCGGTACCTGGGTCCAGGCGAACTCGGCGGTAGTCAGCCCGCCGTCGTCAATCAGGATAACCGGCGAGACCGCAACCCAGCTCATCAGTGGAATATAGCTGAGCGAGAGCGTGGCGGCGCCGAACAGAAAAACGCGGTTGTGGAAAACATCGCGGAAATCGCGCAGCACGCCGCTGGCGCTTAAGGGGACGTCGCCGCGCCGGACGGTCTCCGGCATATTCAGCAGCAGCCCCAGCCAGGCGATAAACCCCATAACGGCAATAATCCCGAACAGCGCTTTCCAGTGCACGAAGTGCATCAGCGCCGCGCCGGAGAGCGGGCCAATTATTGGCGCGATCAGCACGATCGAGGTAATAATCGCCATCAGCTTAATGGCTTTTGTCTGGCCGAACGCCTCCTGCACGGTGACGTAGCCGACCGTAGCGATAAAACAGATGCTGGTGCCCTGAACAAAGCGCGCGGCGAGGAACTGCTCCATTGAGGTGGTGAACAGGGTCGCGAAGCAGGCCAGGGTAAAGATCAGCGCGCCGGTGAGCAGCACCGGGCGGCGGCCGATACGATCGGAGAGCGGCCCGAGCAGCCACTGTAGCGCCATGCCGCCGGCCATATACAGGCTAACGGAGGCGGGCGCTAGCGCCACGTCGGCGTCAAAGTCGCGGACCACGTGGATAATACCCGGCTGGATAAGATCGGTGGTCAGATAGGCGGCAAAGTCATAGAGGATCAGCGCTGCCGGGAAGAACAGGGTGGCGGAATGGCGGGCAAAAAAGCGGGTCATCCATTGCAACATCGGTGGGCTCCTTGTTGAGTCTCTACGCCATAAATAGCCGTTTATGCGCGCACTATTTCAGCACTTCACACTGCAATAAATTTAGGGTCAACCTAAATATCCATGTTCTTTTAGTGGTTAATATATATTGGTGTAAGGAATACTTTAAAAACAAACAGTTGAATTAAATATGTAAATGCAGCAGCGCCGGGATTTGTGAAAAAAGCCACAGCAGCAGACCGATAGTGCCGCCAACCAGCGTGCCGTTGATGCGGATAAACTGCAGGTCCTTACCAATGTTCAGCTCGATTTGTCGGGACATATCGCGGGAGTCCCAGCTTTTGACCGTATCGCTGATATGGCGCGTCAGGAAGGTGGCAAACTCCGGGGCCACCCGGTGCGCCGCCTGCTCAAGGTGTTCGTTCAGCGATTCTCGCAGCGCCTCATCGTGGAGCAGCGTTTCGCCAAACCACTGCCCGGCTTCGGCAATGCGCTGCTTAATGCGTGAATCGTCGCTATTAACATCGTTTTTAACCCAGCCGCGCAGATCGGCCCATACCTCGCCCAGATAGCGGTTAAAGGTCTCATCGTTTTTCAGATAGGCTTTGATATTGTCCGCTTTTTCCGCCATTAGCGGATCGGACTTCAGGTTGTCGATCAGCTTCAGCGCCGCGCGATCGAAGGCCTGGCGGATCTGATGGGCGCGATCCTGACTCACTTCGTCGAGCAGCGTGTTAACCGCATCGGTAACCATTTCAGCGCTGTGCTCGCCAAGCCATTCGGTAGGCAGCAGCCTGGCTTTTAGCGGATGCTCGGTCTCCAGCCAGTGTACGATTCCGCGGGCAATAAACGCCCGCGAGCTGTCGCGCTGGAGCAGGGCGATCAGCTGGCTAATCAGCGAATCGAGCAGCTTCTGGTGGCGGTTATCGCGCGTCAGCCCCTCCAGCATCATGGCGCTGGTTTGGGTTAAATCGACCTTATCAATCGCTTTATGCACCGCCCGACGCAGCAGGCGCTGAATGCGCGCGTCATCGGTGAGCTCGAGAAACCCGCTCATCACTTGCAGCAGATGCTGGCCGACCCGCCGCGCGTTTTCCGGCTGGCTGAACCAGTTACCGAGCATCAGCGCCGGTTCATAGCGGCGGATCAGCGCCACCAGCGACGGCGTATCAAGAAATTTTTCCTGCACGAAATAGCCGAGATTATCGGCAATCCGATCCTTATTACGCGGAATAATCGCCGTATGTCGCGAAACGAACGGCAGCGGAATACGGCGAAACAGCGCGACTACCGCAAACCAGTCCGCCAGCGCGCCGACCATTGCCGCTTCGGAAATAGCCTTTAGCGCACCGACCCATGGCGTTGGCGGCAGCACGAGGGTAGTGATAAAAATGGCGGCTGCAATCAGCAGCAGCGAGAGCGCCAGCAGCTTGGCGCGTTTCAGTTCAGCGAGTTTTTCCATAAGCTTAAGCATATAGCCTGACGGCGAACTCGTGCAAAAACTGCCACACAATCCAACAACCAAAAGCCATCAATACGCCGCCGGCCGTGCGCTCGACTCGCCAGACGACGGCGGAAAGGCGGCGCTGCACCGACGGTAGCGCAATCAGCGTGACCAGCAACAGATCCCATATCAACACCACGCTGGTCATCCAGGCCCCGCTGACGGCCTGCTGCACCAGCGTGACGTTCGGTCCCAGCAGGGAGGTCATCAGCGCGAGGTAGAACAGCGCGTTTTTCGGATTGAGCAGCGAAGAACCCAGCCCGAGAAAAAGCTGCTTCACCAGCGGCGGGCGCGAAGCCAAGGCGCCGTGCAGCGCCAGCGTGGCCGGGCGGCTTCTGAGCAGCAGGCTGCCAATCCACAGCAAATACGCCGCGCCCAGCAGCTCAATCGCCGTAAACAGCAGCGGCGCCTGGCGCAGGATCCCCCAGCCGATAATCGCCAGAAGAATATACAGGCCGTTTCCGGCGGCGATGCCGAGACACAGGCCAACGCTGCCGCGCAGGCGATAGCGGATGGCGTAGCCCACCAGCAGAAAAAAATCGGGTCCGGGGCTCAGCAGGGCGACAAAATGGGAGAGCGCCAGCGCGGGGAAGGCGGAGGGAAAGAGCGTAGCGAGTATGTCCATAGCAACCTCAGTAATAACCTGAGGTCACCCTACGCCAGCGCGAACGCTAATTATTGTCTGTTATTGATCGGGATTGCGCATACTGGCGCGGCGTGGCGGCGGTATAGCTGACAAAGGTTTTATGAAAGTGGCTCTGGTCGGCAAACCCGGCCTGGTAGCCCACATCGGCGATATTATCCCCGGCGCGCAGACGCGTTTTGGCGAATTCAATCCGCGCGATATTGATAAAGCTGGCGGGCGTCAGGCCGGTATCCTGCTTGAAGGCGCGGATCAGCGTTTCTTTACGCAGCGAAAACTCATCGGCGAGGCTATCCAGCGTCGGCGGCGCCTGCAGATTGGTTGCCAGACGACTGAACAAACGCGCGCTGGTTTGGCTTAGCGCTGCAGGCGCGAGCGGGCGCAGCGGCAGGCCGCGCAGCAATCGGGCGACGCTTTCGGGTAACGTGGCGGTGTTCTGCTGGCTCATCAATTCCACGATTTGCAAATACCGGGCAAACAGTTCGGCATCGCGTATTACCGGCTGGGAGGCTATTAACCGCTCTTGATGCATATCGTTGGCCAGCTGTCGCCGGCACCAGCTTAGCTCGAGATAGAGCATATGGTAGCTGCGCGGCTGGCCGTCGCGCGGATTGCAGCTGTGGGGGGCCTGGGCGGGGATAATAATCAGATCGCCCGGCCGCAGCAGATACTCCTGCCCGTTGCAGATACAGCGCGTTTCCCCCTCGATAATCGCCCCCACGGAGAGCTGCGGATGGCGGTGACGTTTATAGGCCTGGCGGCTGTTCCAGGTACTGCGCAGCTCCAGCCAGGGCAGCTGTTCGTCGCGCCAGAAGGTTTGCTGAATATCGCGTGTATGGCTCACGATGGGCTCCTTAGCTGAGAGGGATAGCTGTTTATACCATGCCGTTTCCGCTGGTGGATATTATCGCTGTGCCTGATGACGAAATTGTCCAACATCGAAGACTCGCCTGACTGGAGATGATGCAAAATATATTTATCAGCGCGATTGGCTGGGTTTTATGGAACCTCTGACGGCCATTTTGCTTAGCGGATACGCTTATGACAGGCAGCTAACACGCTGTTTAATTACCTGATTCACTCGGGCAAAGCGCTTCGGTTGGGGAAATTTATCCGCGAAGTGGGGCGCAGGCAGGGGAAGCGGGAAGGTCGACTTGAGGGCGTTTAGGAGGGGCTGCGGGCCGAAGCGCTGCGTATTGCTCAAACGATGCTCGCCGAAGGTATGGCCCTGGAAACGGTGCTGAGAATTACCGGTTTGTCTGAGGCGGACATTCGGGCCGTTATTCACTAACTCATTGATATTAAGTTTTTATTTCTGAGCGATATATGCCGATAGGGCGATCTGTTTCATTTCTGGAAAATTCTGTATCTCTCTGAGTTTGGCCGCATCCTCAGCTATCTCGACTACCCTTAATATCCTGTGCGGTATTTATGACTGCGTTAACAGCGATAACAAGGAGACATACGATATGGCTTATCAGACGGTGAATCCTGCCAATAACCAACTTATTAAAGAGTTTCCGGCACACAGTGACGCGGACGTAGAAGCGGCTCTGCAGAAGGCGGATGCGCTTTATCATTCGCCGTGGGCGAAAGGGGATATTGACCAGCGCCTGCCGGTACTGCATAAACTGGCGGACTTGATCGACAGCCGGGTTGAAGAGTTGGCTAAAATCGCCAGCCAGGAGATGGGCAAACTGATTGAGCAAAGCCGCGGTGAAGTGAAGCTGTGCGCGCAAATTGCTCGTTACTATGCCGACAACGCCAAACAGTTTTTGGCGCCGGTGAAGTATCCGTCAGATTTGGGCGAAGCCTGGGTTGAACACCATCCTATCGGCGTGTTGATGGCTGTAGAGCCGTGGAACTTCCCTTATTACCAGCTTATGCGCGTACTGGCGCCGAACCTGGCGGCGGGGAACCCGGTTATCGCTAAACATGCCAGCATCGTCCCGCACTGTGCGGAAACCTTCGCCCACCTGGTACGTGAAGCCGGCGCGCCGGAAGGGGCGTGGACTAACCTGTTTATTTCTCAGGATCAGGTGGCGAAGATTATCGCCGACGATCGCGTACAGGGTGCGGCCCTGACCGGGTCGGAAAAAGCCGGTGGCGTGGTGGCGGCGCAGGCGGCTAAACACATCAAGAAAGCGACGCTTGAACTGGGCGGAAACGATGTCTTTGTGGTCCTGGACGATGCCGATCTGGCGAAGGCGGTGAAGATCGGCGTGCAGGCGCGGCTCAACAACGCAGGCCAGGTGTGCACCGCGGCGAAGCGCTTTATCCTGCATGAAAAAATTGCCGACTCGTTCCTGAACCAGTTTACCGAGGCCTTCCGTCAGGTGAAAATCGGCGATCCGCTGGATGAGAGCACGACGCTGGGGCCGCTCTCCTCAAAAGATGCGCTGGAGACACTGACCAGGCAGGTGAGTGACGCGGTGAAAAACGGCGCGAAGCTGCACCTGGGCGGTAAACCCGTGCAGCGTGAGGGCAGCTTTTTCGAGCCCACCATACTCACCGGTATTACCCGCGATAACCCGGCCTACTTCGAAGAGTTCTTCGGCCCGGTTGCGCAAATCTACGTGGTGAAAGATGACGATGAGGTGGTGAAGCTGGCTAACGATTCGCACTATGGCCTTGGCGGAGCCGTATTCAGCCAGGATATCGAAAGAGCGAAACGCATGGCCTCGCGGATTGAAACCGGGATGGTCTATATCAACTGGCTAACCGATACCGCGCCGGAGCTGCCGTTTGGCGGCGTTAAGCGTTCCGGGTTTGGCCGCGAGCTTTCCGATCTCGGGATTAAAGAGTTTGTGAATCAGAAGCTGGTGGTCGTGCATAAATAACGGCGTGAAAGACAAAAACCTGCCATCCGGCAGGTTTTTTTGTATTCACTGAACTTCAATCTTATCCCAGCCGCTCTTAAACATGCAGCTGTCGACGAGCGTATCTCTGCGCCCCTCATTGGCATCCTCAACCGTATAGCTGGTGGAAATATCCTTTTTCTTGTTCTTTTTGTCCGTTTTTTCCGAGCTTGAACCGGTAACGACGTTATCCGGGGGGAGATCGATCAGCGCCTGCGCTTCGCATTCCGTGAGCTTTTTATTCATCTCCGTATCGCTGACGCCCGGCTTCACCCATTTGTACTGGACGCAGCCTGACAGCAGCATGGTGAAGCTCAAAACGCAAAGCGCGGCGAAGCGGCTGTTCATCAGAAGGTAACCCCACCGCCGACATAGGCGCCGTCAATCAGCGTGTGGCCCGGGCGGCCATCTTTGCCGTCGACGCTGACATGACGATAGCCCACTTTCAGCGTCACCGGGGTGATGGGCGTCCAGCTTACGCCGCCGTTGGCTTCAACGTAGTTTTTGACGCTGTTGTTCAGGCCCTCCGGTGCGGCATAGCCCTCACCATAGAGATGAATGCTGTCGGTCAGGGCCACATTGACGCCGCCGCCAATGGGAAAGGCTACGCCGTTATCGCCTTTTTTTGGGCCGAGGTAGATGGCTTTCGCGCCGGCGTTGAACATCACCGGGCCGAGTTCCAGGTTATAACCCGCGCCGACGCCGCCTGTCTGGGTACCGTCATCGGTATTTTTGAGCCAGTTGCTTTCCACATACAGGCCAGAGGAGGATTTCCCCATTTCCAGATTCAGGTTGGTGAAGTTCTTGCCCTGCTCAACGGTGCCGCCCATCGCGAGCGCGGATCCCGAGACGGCAGTCAACGCCGAGAGAAGAAGGATATTCAGCTTTTTCATGTTTTATGCCTCATCATTACATTACGCGGAGGGCACCTTAACAATCGATTTTTATGACTGCAAATCAGCTTGCGATGACTGTTTTATGCTAATTTTGTTATTAGATATATTTATTTATGTTGTTTGTTAGTTGTTTTTACTGCGGAGTCAATGGCTAATCTTTAGCCGTTGAGCGTGAGTTGAATCTTTTGGCTAAATATTCGCTGAACGGGCGAGAAAAATCGGTTGTTGACGCAATAATTGCCTTTCTAATTATTTCCAAAAACATTTCTGTTGTTACATATAAGAACAGAATTTTACATTTCATTCGCGCACTCCCCCTCCCGAAGAGGGGGATAAGCTGCGTGGCTACTTGCGAAGGCTCGCAAATGCGGTGCGAATCTCATCTTCCGGAAGCTGTATTCCAATAAATACCAGAGTGCTGTGCGGCCGCTCATCGCCCCACGGCCGATCCCAGTCGGCGCTGTATAGCCGTTGAACGCCCTGGAACAGCAGGCGGTTGGGCTCGCCATCGATCCACAGCATCCCTTTATAGCGCATCAGCTGTTCTGCAAAGGTGAGCAGCAGGTTTTCCATCACCCGCGACACCTCACTGATATCCACCGGATAATCCAGCTCCACTACGATAGACGACACGTCGTTCTGCTTATCGGCCATAAAGTGGAAGCGCGGTTTGCTGCTGACCACGTTCTCTTCCAGCATAAAGCCGCTGGTGTTAAACAGCAGGTTCAGGTCGATATCGCCGTGGGTGACGTTGTAAATCGGCGCGCGGGCGTTAATTCGTATCAGCCGTTCGCGGAGCTTGTCGCTGTCGCCCGCCACGTCAGTTTTGCTGAGCAGGATGCGATCGGCATAGCCCACCTGCGACTGGGCGATGGTGAACTGATTCATCTGCTGGTCGGCATGCACCGCGTCAACCAGCGCAATCACCCCATCCAGCAGGTAGCGTTCACACAGCACATCGTGAGAGAAAAAGGTCTGAATGATCGGGCCGGGGTCGGCCATGCCGGTGCATTCGATCACCAGCCGGTCAAACGCGATGTCTCCGCGATCGAGGCTGTCGAGCAGATCGAGCAGGGCGTCTTCCAGCTCGTTGGAGCGGGTACAGCAGATACAGCCGTTGGTCAGAGTTTTAATCTGCGTGGCGCGATCGCCGATAAGCTGGTTATCGATGGCGACTTCGCCAAATTCGTTTTCAATAACGGCAATTTTAAAGCCGTGCCGTTCGTTCAGGATATGGCGCAGCAGGGTGGTTTTACCGGCGCCAAGAAAACCGGTTAACAGGGTAACTGCAATCGGTGCCATGTTTGCCTCCATTAGCAGCAGCGTACGCCGCCTTTTCCGTCGCCGCCGTAGCGGGCCTGCTGGCGTTCGCGAAAGAATTCGTCGTAGGTCATGTACGGCTGGTCCGGATGGTTAGTCTGCATATGCTCGACGTAATTATCGTAATCCGGAATGCCGATCAGCATTTTCGCTGCCTGACCGAGGTATTTTTTTGCCTGACCTAAGTTACCAAACATTGTGAGTCCCAGAGAACGAATAAAGCCGGATGGCGGCTAGCGCCTTATCCGGCCTACAAACATTCGTTTGTGTAGACCGGATAAGCGTAGCGCTATCCGGCATTAAGGTTTAGTGATGGGAAGAGGTCTTCACGCCGCCTTCCGGTACCGGCACGTACGGGGTCTCCTTGTCGGTACGCACTTTATTGTTGCGCACGTTGAGCCAGGTTTTGATGCCGTAGAAAATGATGCTGTAAACCACCACCAGGAACAGAATGCTCAGACCCGCGTTGGTGTAGTTGTTCACCACGATATGGTTCATGTTGGCAATCTGCTGCGCGGTCAGTTCGCCGCCGGAAGCGATCTTCTCTTTGTACTGCTGCGCCATGAAGAAGAAGCCTTCCATCTGCGGGTTGGTGCTGAACAGTTTCAGACCTAGCGCCCAGGTGGTGCACAGTAGCAGCCAAGCGGCCGGGATCACGGTGACCCAGATATATTTGGTGCGCTGCATTTTGACCAGCACCACGGTGCCGAGCACCAGCGCCACGGCGGCCAGCATCTGGTTAGAGATGCCGAACAGCGGCCACAGGCTCTTCACGCCGCCCAGCGGGTCGACCACACCCTGATACAGCAGGTAGCCCCACAGGCCGACGCAGCCCGCGGTACCGATAACACCGGCCACCAGCGAGTCGGTTTTCTTGAGGAATGGCACGAAGTTGCCCAGCAGATCCTGCAGCATAAAGCGGCCTGCACGGGTACCGGCATCCAGCGCGGTGAGGATAAACAGCGCTTCAAACAGAATACCGAAGTGGTACCAGAAGCCCATATCCGCCATCGGGATGATTTTGTGGAATACGTGAGCGATACCCACGGCCAGCGTCGGCGCGCCGCCCGCGCGGTTCAGTACCGACGGTTCGCCGATATCTTTCGCGGTTTGCAGGATTTGCTCAGGAGAGATCACAAAGCCCCAGGAGCTAACGGTCGCCGCCGCGTGCGCGGTGACATCCCTCAACTGCGCGGCAATCAGCGCGGCGTTTTCACCGCCCATTTCGTGCAGGTTCGGCATGGTGATGCCGAGGCCAGCCGGTGGGGTGTTCATGGCAAAGTAGAGGCCCGGTTCGATAATCGATGCCGCAACCAGCGCCATGATAGCGACGAAAGATTCCATCAGCATCGCGCCGTAGCCGATAAAACGGGCATCGGTTTCGTTGGCCAGTAGCTTCGGCGTCGTACCAGAGGCGATCAGGGCGTGGAAGCCAGAGACCGCGCCGCAGGCGATGGTGATAAACAGGAACGGGAACAGGGCGCCTTTCCACAGCGGGCCGGTACCATCAATGTACTGGGTCACTGCCGGCATTTTCAGGTCCGGGTTGAGGATAACGATCCCCAGCGCCAGGCCGACGATCACGCCGATTTTCAGGAAGGTGGCCAGATAATCGCGCGGCGCCAGAATCAGCCATACCGGCAGCAGCGCGGAGATGAACGCGTAGCCAATCAGGGTAAAGGTAATGGTGGTGTCTTTAAAGGTCAGCGCCGGGCCCCAGTACGGGTCGTGGGCAATGATGCCGCCGAACCAGATGGATGCCACCAGCAGCACGATACCGATAACTGAAACTTCACCCACGCGGCCAGGGCGCAGGAAGCGCATATAGATACCCATAAACAGGGCAATCGGCACGGTCGAGCAGACGGTGAATACGCCCCACGGGCTTTCCGCCAGCGCTTTCACCACGATTAACGCCAGCACTGCGAGGATGATGATCATTATCAGGAAGCAACCGAACAGCGCGATGGAACCCGGCACCGGACCCATCTCCTGCTTGATCATTTCTCCCAGCGAGGCGCCGTTACGCCGCGAGGAGATAAACAGCACCATAAAGTCCTGCACCGCCCCGGCCAGCACGACGCCCGCCAGCAGCCACAGGGTACCCGGCAGGTAGCCCATCTGCGCGGCGAGCACCGGCCCTACCAGCGGACCGGCGCCAGCGATAGCGGCAAAGTGGTGGCCGAACAGCACGTAGCGGTTGGTCGGGACGTAGTTCAGGCCATCGTTGTTAATGACCGCTGGCGTAGAGCGCGTAGGGTCGAGCTTCATCACCTTTTGCGCGATGTACAGGCTGTAATAACGGTAGGCGACGAGGTAGACGGAAACCGACGCCACCACGATCCACAGCGCACTGACGTGCTCACCGCGGCGCAGAGCGACGACTGAGAGGCAAAATGCCCCGATGATTCCGAGAATCACCCAAGGTATGTGCTTGAGTAGTTTTTTGGTATCCATAGTAAAACCTGGCGTTAATTAGATTAATAATTGGCCGAAGCCGTCTGGTTTTGTGTTTGGGTTGGTGGAGGTATTGATTAGCTATGCTGGCTCCGATCTTGCCAGAACGCCGTGTGCGTAAAGTTGGGTAAATCGGTGAGTGGTTATATGCGGGGTTAAGCGGTCGCTAGCCGGGGTAAGCGGTTGGCTATGAAGTGAGCAGGAGGAAAATATGTGATTGAGATCACAGGGGTTTGTGGTGTGGCACGAGTCATACCAGCGGCAGATTATATCAATTCAAACTCATTATTCTCATTTCGTAATGAATTCACATTTCACCTTTATTACTGAAATATATTCACCGATCCAATAAAAATATCCCGCAATTGATGAATTCGCCGTTGAATTATTATTGCGGTGATTGCCTTATTAATATGAGTTGATATTTATGTGCGTTCGCATGTATTTAATTGCCATCATTGAATGCTTGTCATCGACATGGATAGCCCTGGCTTAAAAAATAATGAATAAATGGAGTTTAATTCATAAGGTTTTTATTATCTCTGCGCTGCCAGTGTGGGGGTACGCCGCGCCTGCGGATACCGTACGTGAGCAGCAGTTCATCAACCAGCAGCAGCGCCAGCATGCCCTGGAAAGTCAGATCGCGCCGCCGTCACCGGATATTCATTTATCCGCGGAAGGAATAAATGTCGATGATGGGCTATTTCCCGTAGAACAACCTTGCTTTGCTATTTCTCAGGTTATTTTGCAGGGCGCCGAAGCCTTACCGCATTGGCTTCCGCTCCAGCGCCAGAAAAATAAAGTGATTGGGCGTTGTCTGGGAGGAAAGGGAATAAATCTACTGATGGCCCAATTGCAAAATATATTAATCGACCGCGGTTATATCACCAGCCGGATCCTTGCTCCGCAGCAGGACTTAAAAAGCGGTGTTTTACGCCTGGTAGTGATGCCGGGATATATCCGTGAAGCCAGGCTTACGGCGCAGAGCGATGATTATCTGTGGCTGGCGAGCGCATTTCCGGCGACTGATGGGAAACTGTTGGATTTGCGCGATATTGAACAGGGGCTGGAAAATCTGCAGCGCCTGCCGACGGTACAGGCCAGCATGGAAATTGTTCCGGGCGAGATGCCGGGGCAAAGCGATATTGTCATTAACCGCCAACAGGAGCGCTTCTGGCGCGTCGACGCCTCGCTCGATGATTCCGGCTCTAATGCCACCGGCCGTTATCAGGGGAACCTGACGCTGTCACTGGATAACCCGCTAGCCTTAAGCGATCTTTTTTACCTTTCCGGTTCACATAACCTCGATGGCAACGGCGGTAAATCCTCGAAGAACCTGACCGGCCACTATTCGGTCCCGCTGGGCTACTGGCAGTTCCTGTTAACCGCCAGCCAGTACGATTACGTGCAAACCGTGGCGGGGGCTAACGGCGATTACCAGTACAGCGGTAAAAGCAAGAACGTTGATTTCCAGCTTAGCCGCGTACTGCACCGTAGCGGTAGTCAGAAGACCACTCTTAGCGCCGATGTGTTAGCCCGCGAGCAGCAGAACTTTATTAACGACACCGAGATTGCCGTCCAGCGGCGGCAAACGGCGGCCTGGAAGCTTGGTCTGCAGCATCGCCATTACCTTGGCAACGCCACTCTCGATGGCGGAGTGAGCTACCAGCGCGGTACCCGCTGGTTCGGCGCTCAACCCGCGCCGGAAGAGCAGTGGGGGGAAGCAACCGCCCTCAGCAAGATCCTGCAATTTAATGCTCAGCTCAATTTGCCTTTTGCCTTGGGCGGGCAACGTTTTCGCTTTACCAGTCGCTATCAGCGGCAGATGAGCAGCACGCCGCTGACTTCGCCGGATATGTTTTCCATCGGCAACCGCTGGACGGTTCGCGGCTTTGACGGCGAGCGCACCCTGACCGCCAGCCACGGCTGGTACGTACGTAACGATATCGCCTGGTCGACCCCGTTACCGGGGCAGGAGTTTTATCTGGGAGCAGATTACGGCGAAGTCGGCGGCGCAGGCAGTGAAACGCTGGTGGGCAAACACCTCGCCGGAGGCGTGGCAGGGCTGCGCGGCCAGTACCTACGCGCCAGCTACGACCTGTTCGTCGGTATCCCTTTAGACAAACCCGATGGTTTTAAAACCGAACCGGCAACTTTTGGTTTCAGCGTCAGCTGGAGCTACTGACTTTTACTCACGCGCCGTCCGGCGGCGCGTGCTGCGCACAGGGATGATTTTCCGCGCCGCGGTGGACAACGGATGACGAGTAACGGCAATGAATAAACGCTTTTATCGAATCGTATTTAATAAGGCTCGCGGGATGCTGATGGTAGTGGCGGAAACGACCCGCTCTCATCGGGCGGGCGTGTCGCCGCAATCCGGCGCCGACGCGCGAACCGGGTCGACGCTGACGTCCACCCTGGCGCCGCTGGCCTTTGGCTTTCTGCTCGCGTTTTCCTGTCTCACCCCGGCTCAGGCAGCGATTGTCGCCGATAACCCTGCGCCTGGCGGCCAGCAACCGCAGATCGCCAATAGCGCCAATGGCACGCCGCAGGTCAATATTCAGACACCGAGCGGCGCAGGCGTTTCGCGCAACGTCTACAGCCAGTTTGACGTCGATGGGCGCGGCGTGGTGCTGAATAACAGCCACGCCAGCACTTCAACCCAACTGGCCGGGATGGTCGCCGGTAACCCGAATCTGGCGAAGGGGGAAGCCAGAGTGATCCTCAACGAGTTGAATACCCGTGATCCGAGCCGGCTGAATGGCTATATCGAGGTTGCCGGGCAGAAAGCGCAGGTGGTGATCGCTAACCCTGGCGGAATTAGCTGCGACGGCTGCGGGTTTATCAATGCCAGCCGCGCGACGCTGACGACAGGTCAGGTGCAGTACAGCAACGGGCAGATTAGCGGTTACGATGTCAATCGCGGCGAAATTATCGTACAGGGCGGCGGGCTTGATGCGAGCTCGGTAGACAGCACCGACCTGCTCGCCCGCGCGGTGAAAATCAACGCCGGGGTTTGGGCGCAGGAGCTAAAGGTCACAGCAGGGCGTAATCAGATCGATGCGGCGCACAGTCGGACGACGGCAAAATCAACCGACGGCAGTGCGGCGCCAGCGGTGGCGATAGACGTCAGCGCGCTGGGCGGGATGTACGCCCATAAAATTCGTCTTGTCGGTACCGAGCGCGGCGTAGGCGTTCACAATGCCGGCAATATCGGCGCGGCGACGGGGGACGTAGCAATCAGCGCTGATGGCGCGCTCAGCAACAGCGGCATGATTCAGTCCGCGCAGAATCTGCAACTGTCCGTTAAGGGCGATCTTCACAACCAGGGCCAGCTGTACGCCGGAAAAGATAGCCTGGTGACGGCCAGCGCGACGCTAACCAATGACGGCATTATCGCCGCGCAAGGTGATACGCGGATTGCCGCCAACGCTTTGCGTAGCGTGCAAAACAGCACGCTCGCCGCCGGATTAAATAGCGATGGTTCTTCCGCCAGCAGCGGCGCGCTGACGCTGAATAGCCAGACTTCGCTGGCGCTGAATGGCCGCAATATGGCGGCAGGGACGCTGACGGCGCAGGGCAGGGCGGTGGATCTTGATAGCAGTCGAACCTCGGGGGCGCGGATCGTGGTCAGCGCCGCGTCCGGCGATATCACAACCCGAGATGCGGTGGTGGCGGCCAGCGAAAAACTCCAGTTGGCCGCCAGCGGCAAACTCAAAAACCACAGTGGCCTGTTGACGGCCAGCCAGCTTGAGCTGAAAGCAATGGCGCTGGATAACCAGCAGGGCGTAATCCAGCACACGGGCGGGGACGATCTACGCCTTGATTTTCGCGCGGGATTGGATAACCACGGCGGAGAGATCGCCAGCAACAGCCATGCATTGACGCTCAGCACCAGCCAGTTGCTCAATCAAAACGGAACGCTGTTGCATACCGGCAGCGGCGGCATGTCTATTACCAGCGATGGCGTGCTGGACAACGGCCAAGGCACTATTGCCGCTAACGGCAATATCGTTTTGTACTCCGATAACATTAATAATCGCAGCGGTAAAATCAGTACGACGCAAGGCAATGCCCAGCTCACTACGCGTCATGAGCTGGAAAATTCACAAGGGAATATCGTTGCTGGCGGTAGCCTTTCTCTACAAGTAGCAAGCCTTCGGAACCAGCAGGGGCAATTGATTGCGGCGCAGGGCGACCTGGCCATGAGCGCTGAAGGGGGGCTGGATAACCGCGAAGGCGTTCTTGCCGCAAATGGCAATATCAAGCTTGACGCCGACAATCTGACCAACCATGGCGGAAAAATCAGCGCGGCGCAGGGCGACGTTCAGCTCACTGCGCGCCATGGGGTGGATAACTCGCAGGGGAATATCATCGCCAGCGGCGACATCCGGCTACAGGCTGAAAATCTTAACAATCGTCACGGGCAGGTTGGCTCGGCGCAGCGGGGCAGCGTCAACCTGAAGACGAGCGGTTTACTGGATAATCAGCAGGGCACAATTACCGCCGTTGATGTCCTGCGTATTCACAGCGCCGCTGTTGATAACCGTCAGGGAGAACTGCAGTCCGGCGGTAACCTGAACATCACCATCCACAATCGGGGGCTGGATAACCGGCAGGGGCAGATCGTCTCCGCCGCCGCTCTGGATATAGCAGGCGTCAACCTGGCGCTGGCTAATACGGGCGGGACGCTACTTGCCGCGAGCAAACTTATTCTCGATGCCGATTCCCTCAGCGGCGATGGCGAGGTGCTCTCTCAAGGCGATATGTCACTAACGTTGCGTCAGGCGTTTCATCACGCCGGGATGATCATCGCCAACGGCAACCTGCAGTGGAATCTCTCCGGATTGGCGCTGATTAATCAGGGGGTTATCAGCGTTGGCCAGGCGCTCAATCTCTATGTGGCGAAGCTGGATAACCGTCAGGAAGGTGAAATCAGCGCTGGCGAGAACCATTCGACGGTTAATGGCGAGTTAGTCAATCGGGGGCTGATTGACGGTGGTTTAACCCATATTGTCGCCACGACGTTAACCAATATCGGTAGCGGGCGCCTGTACGGCGACGCCGTCGCGCTGCAGGCGGCAACGCTGACTAACGCCGCGGAGAACGGTGTGGCGGCGACGATTGCTGCACGAGCATCGCTGGCAATGGGCGTCGGCACGCTCAATAACCAGGATCACGCGCTGATCTTCAGCGACGGTACGCTCGCCATTGGCGGCCTACTTGCCGAAGACGGTTCGCTCAGCGGCCGGGCGGGAGTCTTTAATAACCACAGCGCAACGCTTGAGTCCGCCGGTGATATGGCGCTCGATATCCAACAAATCAATAACTACAACGACCATCTGGTGACGAAAGATGTGATGGTCGAGCAGTCATGGCGCCATGAAGCGGCGCTGAAAGGATCGGTACAGCGCTTCGACTGGTCGCTGGTCGATACCAGCTATAAAAACAAATACGGCGTTCACGACGCCATCATGCCGGACGGTAGCCGCGGCGATGAGTTCTATGAATATCAGTACCAGCGTACCGTTGTGGAAACGCAGGTGGTGGAAAGCGATCCCGGCAAAATCCTCTCCGGCGGCCGGCTCATCATCAACAGCGATGAGCTGAATAACTACGACAGTCAGATTATCGCCGGAGGAGCGCTTGGTGGCGTGATTGGCGAACTAAACAATGTCGCCACGACCGGTAAACGGGTGACCACCGACGTCGGAACCCAGACTCGTTGGTATGAAAAAAAGACCAGCCGCCCGTTTGGCGGCACCAAAACCAGCCAGGGGAAAAAAAGCAGCGAATATGAACCGACGCCAACGGTTCAGACTATCGATCTGCAAACCATGAAGTGGCAGGGCAATACCCCAATTGATGGCCATAGCGGTGTGATTACCCCGCGCGATCGCGCCGATGAAACAGGTGAACTACCCGCCGGACGATTGGTGGAAGTGACGCCGGTTAACGCTGACGGAACGGTTATTCGCGTCGTCACGCCGGATACCCGTCTTCCTGTCAGCAGCCTGTATCAGATCGATCCGCAGGCTACTGCGGGCTATCTGGTGGAAACCGATCCGCGTTTTACCAACGGTAAAGCGTGGCTCGCCAGCGACTACATGCAAAATCAGCTGGGCGTTGATCAGGCGATGAAGCGGCTTGGCGACGGCTATTACGAACAGCGGCTGGTGCGTGAGCAGATCGTTAAACTGAGCGGCGGGCGCTACCTGCAGGGCTACAGTAACGATGAAGAGCAGTACCGGGCGCTGATGGACGCGGGCGTCGCCTTCGCCAAACAGTACAACCTGACGGTCGGGGTAGCGCTGACGCCAGCGCAGATGGCGCTGCTGACCAGCGATATGGTCTGGCTGGTTGCCAGAGAGGTCACGCTAACGGATGGTTCTGTGCAGCAGGTGCTGGTGCCGCAGGTTTATGCGCGGCTTAAAGCGGGCGATCTTGATGGCAGCGGCGCGTTGCTCGGCGGTGAAAACGTGGCGTTCAGTGTGAGCCGTGATGTGACCAACAGCGGGCACATCCACAGCCGCGGCGTGACGCAGCTAACCGCGGAAAACATTCATAACAGCGGCTATATCGGCGGCAACCAGCTTACGCTAAACGCGCGTACTGATATCAACAATATTGGCGGAACGCTGCAGGGCGGCGATAGCCTGAACGCGCAAGCCGGGCGTGATATCAACAGTGCCAGCACCCTCGGCGGCGGCCCAGATAATGTCAGCCTCGATCGGCCTGCGGGGATTTATGTCCAGAATGAAAACGGCCAGCTGGGGCTGCAGGCGCTACATAACATTAATCTGACGGCAAGCATGGTGAGTAACAGCGCGGCGGGCAGCCAGACGCAGATTATCGCCGGCAACGATCTCAACCTGCAGACGCTCGCTACCACCCACAGCGAAAGCGGAAATTGGGGGAAAGGCAACGATCGTTCTTTGACCCAGCGTAGCGATATCGGCACGCAAATTAACGGCGGCGCGGTGGCGCTGTCCGCCGGCCACGATATGAATGCCCGCGCCGCCAGCGTGACGGCAACCAGCAGCCTGACGGTTGCCGCCGGCAATGACATTAACCTCAGCAGCGGCGAGTCCTCATGGCATCTGATGGAAAACAGCCATCAAAGCAGCAGCGGCCTGCTGGCTCGCCGCTCGCTCACCACTCACGATGAAGTGTGGGCGCAGAACGCCATCGGCAGCAATTTTAGCGGTGACAGTATTGTGATGCAGGCCGGGCGCGACCTGCTGGTATCCGGCAGCGGTGTTGCCGGTACCCAGGAGGTCAACCTTGTGGCGGGGCGTAACCTGACCATCGCCACCGCCGAGGAGAGTCGCCAGGAAAACCATCTACGTAAAGAGAAACATAGCGGCTTTTCCGGCACCGGCGGTGTTGGCTTCAGCGTCGGCAGTTCGTCGCTGAAAGCCACCGACGCGACGACAACGCTGAGTAGCGCCGCCAGTACCGTCGGAAGCTCACAGGGCAACCTTAGCCTGAGCGCCGGTAATGTGTTGACGGTTCAGGGATCTGACCTGGTGGCCGGCAACAATATGGCGTTGACCGGTAAAACCGTGAATATTCTGGCAGCGGAACACCAGAGCACCCAGACCCATACCGTGGAGCAGAAAACCAGCGGCCTGACGCTGGCGTTATCCGGGATGGTGGGCAGCGCCATTAATACCGCGGTTTCCAGCGCCAACCAGGCCAGCACCGAGAGCAATGGTCGTCTCGCCGCGCTGAGCGGGCTGCAGTCGGCATTATCGGGCGTACAGGCGTATCAGGCATCGCAGATGCAGACTGCGGATTCCAGTCTGGAGAGCATGATAGGGGTCAACCTTTCCTGGGGTAGCCAGTCATCGAAATCCACTCAGCGACAAACGCAGAACACCAGCCGCGGCAGTAGCCTGATGGCCGGCACCAATCTCAGCATTATCGCCACTGAGACGGATATCAACGTTGAGGGCAGCCAGCTGCAGGCCGGCGGCAGCGCGTTACTCAATGCCGCGCGCGATGTGAATTTATTCTCTGCGGAGAACGCCAGCACCCTGAGCGGTAAAAACGAGAGCCATGGGAGTTCGTTTGGCGTCGGTATTAACTTTGGTCAGGGCGCGAATGGGCTGACGGTCAGCGCCAGCGCCAACGCCGCGAAGGGCCACGAGAGGGGCAACAGCCTGACGCATAACGAAACGACCCTCAGCGCCGGTGAGCGGATGACTATCGTCAGCGGTCGCGATACGACGCTGACCGGGGCGCAGGTGAGCGGCCATCAGGTGACAATGGACGTCGGGCGTAACCTGACGCTGAGCAGCGAGCAGGACAGCGATAACTACGATTCGATGCAGCGTAGCGTCAGCGTGGGGGCGAGCGGCAGCATGGGCGGCGGTTCGGGTTCTCTTAACCTGAGCCAGAGCAAAATGCACAGCACCTGGGCGTCGGTGGAGGCGCAGACGGGGATTTTTGCCGGCGAGGGCGGTTTTGATGTGAAGGTGGGCGGGCATACGCAGCTGAATGGCAGCGTGCTGGCGAGCACGGCGGCGGCGGAGCTGAACCGGCTGGATACCGGGACGCTGGGTTTCCGGGATATTAAAAACTCTGCCGAGTATAGCGTGGAGCAGCAGAGCGCGGGGGCGAGCACGAGCGGTAGCGTGGCGGGGCAGTTCCTGGGGAATGCGGCCAGTGGTCTGCTGATGGGGGCGAACGGCAGCGGCAGCGACAGTTCGCTGACGCGGGCGGCGGTGAGCGAGGGCAGTATCGTTATCCGCGACGGCGCGAATCAGCAGCAGGACGTGACGGAGTTAAGCCGGGATGCGGCGCATGCGAACCAGACGCTGAGTCCGATATTTGATAAGGAGAAAGAGCAGAACCGGCTGGCGGTAGCGCAGAAGATAGGTGAAATCGGGCGCCAGGTGAGTGATGTGCTGGTGACGCAGGGCAAGCTGAACGCGCAGGCGGCGCAGGGCGACCCGGCTGCGCGGGCAGCGGCGCGGGAGAAGCTGGTAGCGGGAGGGAATGCCAGCCCGAGCGAGGAGCAAATCAGCGCGCAGGTGAGCCGGACGGCGACGGCGGACTACGATACGGGCGGAAAGTACCAGAAGGTGGCGCAGGCGGTAACGGCGGCGATGCAGGGTCTGGCGGGGGGCAACCTGGCGCAGGCGGCGAGCGGTGCAGTGAGTCCGTATGTGGCGGAAATCATTCACAGGCAGACGACGGACAGCGCGACGGGTAAGGTGAATGTGGAAGCCAATGCGATGGCGCACGCGGTGTGGGGAGCGATAGCGGCGGCATCGGGAAATAACAGCGCGCTGGCGGGAGCGGCAGGCGCGGTGAGCGGCGAGCTGCTGGGCCGCTGGATAGCGGCGGAATATTATCCGGATGTTAAGACAGAAGAGCTGTCGGATGAGCAGAAGTCGACGATAAGCGCGCTGAGTACGCTGGCGGCGGGACTGATGGGGGGGCTGAGCGGAGGCAGCAGCGGGGATGCGGTGGCGGGGGCGCAGGCCGGGAAGAACGCGGTTGAGAATAATTTACTCGGCGGTAGTGAAGATGCTCAGGCTGCATGGATACGCCAGCACGGCGTCGATATGGCGAGCTGTTCAGACAATCCGAGTGGGGCTGCATGTCAGAAAGCAATGAATGAACGAGATGCCATAGGGTTGGCGCTGGCTACAGGTAGTGTTGCCCTGTTACCGGGCGGAGCTCAGGCTATGTGGGGTCTTGGAGCCGGTGCGAATGCAGGCATCAGTTATCTGGCGGATGGTACGATAGATCCGGCAAATGCGGCTATTGCTGGATGGGTAAACGTTATCAGCATGGGAAATGGTCTGGTGGGTACTGTTGGATGGAATGCGGCAGGTGGCGCGCTGGGGAACTGGATTGACAATAAAGATCCACTGTCTGGTGCACTTATCAATGGTGTCGGTTCGGGCATTGGCTATGGTATTGGTAAAGGGCTCTCATGGGGCGTTAATGCTGGAGCAAACTGGTGGAAAGGTGGTTGGGATCCGAAGTTTAATGCTGATCTGAGACAGTTTACTGAAGTGAAAGGAGATTATGGCCTTTCAAACCAAGTAAGGTACCCAGTTCTTTTGGTGACTTAGGCGGTTCTATTTTCTCTGAAATAACAGGTAAAGGAATCGAGAAAATTTCATCTCCAGGTAGTAATGGAGATGAAAAATGATCAATATCCTTTTCGCTTTATTTTCAATTTTGGCAGGGATACTTTTAGCTGAAATTGCATATATTTTTTTACTTATCGTTGAATACGTAATGCTTGGCAATTTTAACTTTGAACTGGCATCAGCATGGCACTATCTGAAAGTAGGGGCCGGTGGAGGGGGGATAATGGGAATAGGACTTGCTCTGCTTCGCCATTTTGAAGTTAAAGGATTTTAATAGTTGTTGTGGAGAATAATGCGCTGAGTGTGAATCAGCTTGATGGTTTTGCGCAAAGAGCCAGAAACTGCGAGGGCAGCCAGCTGCGAGAACGTTGTCAGGGATATGATCAACCTCAACATAGAGCAGCAGCAAGAAATAGCAACTCTGTGTTCAATCAACCCTCAGCAATGTCAACAGAAGTATGGTTATTTGGTTGAGCAGTGGGAAGTGTTTGATGCCACAATCAGGCGCATGGCTGCTGATGGTACGCTGCCGAATGATTTCAGGTATGCGATGGCACCAGTTTATACGCTGAGTCAGGAAGCCGGTGGCATCAAGGCGAGCGAGGGCTGGAAAAAACGCTTTGAGGCGATGGGAATCAGGGAGGAATTCGCAACGGCGATGGCGGCAACTCTCCCATTAGCTATGAGTGGAACGAAAGGAGCTAAAGCATCAACAACACAAGTAGTTACTAAGAATGTTAATCCTGGCTCATTAATAAGCCGACAGAATAGTAATGAAATGTCAGGTTCTCAGGTAAAACGCATTGCAAAGGATATGAAAGCAAATGGCTATAAAGTTGATAAGCCCGTTGATGTCGCTATTGTAAACGGCAAAATGATCATTATCGATGGTCATCATAGAGCCGAGGTCGCAAGAAAGGCAGGTATTAAAGATATCCCCGTCAGAGTTCACCCTGTTACAAAAGAGCAAGGTGATCAATTACTGCGTGAAGCACAGCCACAGTTGCTTCCAATGGGCTGACTTATAAATCCAATCCTAAACATACACTTGGTCAATTTGGCAATAGGCCTAATGCTGGAATTGAGCCTCAGGATTCTTTGAAATTATTTGAGCAATCAGTATCAAGCTCAAAACAATATCCTAACAAAGAGGTTAGATTTGCCGTTGACAGTAATGGTAATGTTCATCGTTTTGAAGGTACAAATGGTGAATACCATTGGAATGGTAGTTCTGGCGACGCAAAAAATCCGTTAACTGGTAAGCAGATACCTAGTGATGTACAAAAACAGCTTGGGGTGAAAATAAAATGATTTATGGCGATCCGTTCATTTTCGCACTTCAATTCGATGTCGTTGAAACATGGAATGCTCCGGATGATACGTGGAAGAATGGCCTTTTTTCATTATACATTGATGGTCAAAGACTGTTCGATAGCATTAATCCGGTTGAGTTGAAAACCACGTTTGGATTTTATTTCAATGCTCCATTGGACAAGCTTTGTGTTAATGATTCGAGTATAGACGCGAATGGTTTGTATCAAAATGCAGCGAGCTATTTTACAGGCGATGGCACAGAGCTTATTGATGGGTTATTTGATATGACGTGCACTGCCATGGAAGATCATGCCTGTTATCTTTATTTTATGAAAAAAAGTAAAGGTGATTTATTACTTTGGAGTTTAGATGGTGGCAGGAATGTAAGTGAAAAAATTCTGCCCCCAAATACAGTGAGTGATATTGTTAGTTTATTACGAAGAACCCCCTTTTAGCTTCCATGAGTCCCGCTCTAATTGGCGGGATTTTTTTTTGCCTTGCAAACGCGCAGGCAGTGCTGCTCGTCGGTGCTTAAAATATCCCCTCAAATAAGATCCCTTCCCGCGAGTTATTATTAAACACCGCTTTTTAGCTGCATCCAAAAACCTCACACCCCACGCAAGACTTCGTCTTGCAGATTTATCTTTTACAATCAGGTGGTTGCACTTGATTATTTTGCGCGGAGTTGAAGTGTCGGGAAAAAAAGGTGTGCTAATTAGCACACATAACAGTGCATAATAAATCCGAAAATCAGGCCAGCAGTGTTAATCTTTACCATGAAAATAACGTTTTTGCTTGGTTAAAGGATGCCATCTTGAATCCCCAATATCAGTTCTTTGAAAGAATACTGCCATCACGACTATGCCGTAATATTTATTATCTCAGATGTTATTTTATTTACCGATGCGCGTTCTTGCGCACTTGTGCGTGATCTTGTGGGGGATGTGCGGCATTATACGCCGTCTTGCGAAACGCTGCGTAATCAATGCGGAGATAGTGCGCTAATCTGCGTCAGTCATGCATTCATGTAGGCCAACGTAATAGCCATGAAAAAAGTCAGGCACGTCCGTCATGTTCGACAAAAACTGACGTTTTTATCTCTACGACCCGCACTAAAGGGTTCCCCTTTAAATCCTCTGACCCCTCGCTATGCTCGTTGTCCAACGCTTCATGCTGTCAGATTAAAATATGCCAGCCCTCACCATCCCATTAAAGCACCTTATCAACCACTTACAGACGCTTCTGTGTTCTCCGGACTGACTCTGCTGCGCGTCGCTGATATGATGTTGGTGAGGCAGACCTTGTGGAAGCCAATGCGATGGCGCACGCGGTGTGGGGAGCGATAGCAGCGGCATCGGGAAATAACAGCGCGCTGGCGGGAGCGGCAGGCGCGGTGAGCGGCGAGCTGCTGGGCCGCTGGATAGCGGCGGAATATTATCCGGATGTTAAGACAGAAGAGCTGTCGGATGAGCAGAAGTCGACGATAAGCGCGCTGAGTACGCTGGCGGCGGGACTGATGGGGGGGCTGAGCGGAGGCAGCAGCGGGGATGCGGTGGCGGGGGCGCAGGCCGGGAAGAATGCGGTTGAGAATAACTCTCTGGCGCATGTGCTGGCAGCTATAGAGGCCAACAAGCCGAGAACAGTTGAGTCATGGACAAAAGAGCAGCAGGAGCAAATCAGGGAAGCGTGCAGTGGTGGAACGCCGGTGTCATGCGAAACGGCAGTAGCGGCAATAGGTAGTGCAATGGCATGGCCATTATTACCGGGAGCAGCAGCAACAACCAGCTTGATAGGTGCTGGAGCTAATGCTGGAGTGGGCTTGCTGATTAACGGTGAAGTAAATCCAAATGACGTTATTCTGGGATACTGGACCGGTGCATTCACAGCAGGAACCGGGCTGTGGGTAACGATGGCGGTTAATGCTGGTAGTGGTGCCGCATCAAGTTATCTCAAAGGTGATGATCCTCTGAAAGGTGGATTGATCAGCGGGGCTGCTTCCGGGCTGGGTTATGGTGCAGGTAAACTGGTTGAATTGCCATTTGATAAAGTCCTTAATCCAATGAAACCATGGAAAGACTGGATCTGGACAGATGTTGGAATGGGGATATCCAAACCGCTGCCGATTAATCCAGTGCCAGGTATGGCAGGTAATGCCTCGGGTAGCGCGGCGACAGAAATCCTCAATGATCAAGCAGGTAAAGCAGATGCGAAATCCAAAAAAGGAAACCAAAAATGAATACAAAATCTTTTTTCTTCATTTTTTTCTATCTGTTTTTTGCTTGCAATGTAGCAATGATCGTATTGTTTTTACTTTTATATGTTCTCATTAGAGGTTATCTCTTATTGATGTACCACATCCCATTTGAGCTGGCTTGGAGTGATTTAGGGAAGTATACCAAAGCTGCATGTTTCACAGGGTCATTAATAGCTACTGGTTGTTGGTGGATTTATTATCAGCATTCAAAAAAAGGTAGATACAAGTGACGTGACAGGCACTCTTAGCTTTCAGCTGTAATGATATTGTTGTGGAGAATAATGCTTTCGGAGCGAGTGCTGGAACAAACCTCGGGTTCTGGTTCAGCCAGACGCCAGACTGCGATACAGACTGTAAAGGAAAACTTGCAGAAGATGTGGCAAAAGGGAATGCAGTAGTATCAGCCCATCTGCCAGGTACTGTTGGGTTAGGTATATTGCCAAAGGGGGCTCTGATAACAGCTGCCATCGGTGGCGGAGCCAATACTGCAATACAATATGCCACGACTCGTGAAGTGAATTACACAGATGCGTTGATAGCGACTTGGGTTGGAGCAGCAACCTCAAAAACTGGTTGGTTAGGAACTGTGGGATGGAATACGGCAGGTGGAGCGACATCAAGTTATATTAAAGGAGATGACCCCATAGTTGGGGCTATAACAAGTAGTGTTGGCTCGGGATTAGGGTATGGGGTTGGTAAGTATATCTTGAAGCCCTCTGTAAATTCAGCGGGAAAGTGGATAACAGGAGGCTGGGATCCCAAGTTTGATCACAACTGGCTCAAATACGCTGAAATCAAAGGTCAACTTGGTTTATCTAAGGAAATGTTACCAAGTAGAATACCAACCTCTACTAGTAATATGGGTTCATCTATTACATCAGAGATGACAGGAACTGAAATGAAAAAAATTATTGAAGATAAATACTCTAATGGCGGGAAATGATGAAGTCATTGTTTTTTGCTTTCTTTATCATAGCTGTTTCTATGTTTTCCGGAGTTATAATAGCTGAAGTATCATATTTTTTTTACTGTTTATTAAATATTTGGCTTATGGATACATTGAGACAGAATGTTCTGAAATATTAAAGGGTTTGAAAATTGGTGGGATTGGAGGTGGGGTATTGGGTTGTGGGATCATTTTATCTAAACTTATTAAAGTAAAGGGGTTTTAGTCAGTTATAACTTGACCCAGGTTCTTATGAAATACAGACGGTAGTGTTTTCAGTCGTCGGTTTTACCCAAATGCTTACATTCGCTCTTAGTTATCAGTGAACCGCCGATACGGGTGGAAATTACCAGAAGGTGGCGCAGGCGGTAACGTCGGCGATGCAGGGTCTGGCGGGCGGCAACCTGGCGCAAGCGGCGAGCGGGGCAGTGAGTCCGTATGTGGCGGAAATCATTCACAGCCAGACGACGGACAGCGCGACGGGTAAGGTGAATGTGGAAGCCAATGCGATGGCGCACGCGGTGTGGGGAGCGATAGCGGCGGCATCGGGAAATAACAGCGCGCTGGCGGGAGCGGCAGGCGCGGTGAGCGGCGAGCTGCTGGGCCGCTGGATAGCGGCGGAATATTATCCGGATGTTAAGACAGAAGAGCTGTCGGATGAGCAGAAGTCGACGATAAGCGCGCTGAGCACGCTGGCGGCGGGACTGATGGGGGGGCTTAGCGGAGGCAGCAGCGGGGATGCAGTTGCGGGGGCGCAGGCCGGGAAGAACGCGGTTGAGAATAACTATCTGAGCGTGTCTGATAAGACTGAGCTTGAGATAGCGAAACAGACACTTAAAAACAGTAAAGATCCGGCAGAGCGCGAGAAAGCGCAGCAGAAATATGACGCGCTGCGTGAGAAGGATATCGCCAGTGATAAGGAAGTTGTTGATGCCTGCGGTAATGGTAATGCGGGAAGTTCAGCGTGTGCAGGTGCAAGGCTGAAAGTCATTGCGTCAAAAGAGGGGTATGAAGATGGCCCTTATAACTCGAAATATAGCCAACAGTATGCTGATGCGTATGGGCAGATAGTCAATCTCCTTGATATCACCAGCGTTGATGCACAGAATCAGCAGCAGGTGAAAGACGCCATGATTAACTATTTCATGGTCACCAAAGGAGTTGATCATCAGACCGCTGAAAGCTACACCGAAACGAAGCAGGGTCTGGAGATCATTGCGGCTTCGGTAACACCAATTTTGGGTTCTGCTGCAGCAAAACAATTAAGTAAAATCGTTGATGCTAGTCTTAAGGTCGTGGCGAAAGGTAATGTTGATGGAGCTAAGTTCATTGATACTAATCAGGGGGCAAGGCCTTCCAACTTAGCAGATGTGAATAAGCCAACACTCATTGATGGACGAATCCAGGCTAAAATAGATAAGCAAAACAAGCCTCTTCCTAACGGTAATATGGCTACAGCTCATGCTGAAGTAGGGGTGATACAGCAAGCTTTTGAAAAAGAAATGTCTCAAGGTCGTGAGATGACAATGAGTGTATCTAAAGAGCCTGTATGTGGTTATTGCCGCGGTGATATAGCAGCTATGGCTGATAAAGCGGGGCTAAAATCTTTAACAATTTATGAAGAAGCTACAGGATCAGTCCTCTACTGGCAGCCTGGCATGAAATCTCTCAAGGTTAGGGATTAAAATGAATTTTAAAATGAGTTGGACACTGGACGAAACAGGTGGCAATAAGCAGATCCCAAATTGGGATATGGTATTAAATCAGTTTAAACAAATTCAGGGGAAAAAAGGAACCCTTACTCTTGATATACTGAACAATGGCGATGATAGCGCTGAAATGCTTCAGGTCAGAGCGGAGAATGGTTATTACTTGATAACATTAGGTGAAATTGTCGAGGATGAATACCAAGTAAGAACGTACTGGGATTCGTCTAAACCTGATACAGGAGTGTTGATTCTTGGAGATTACTGGCCGGAATCTCAGCTTACTGAAGACTGTGAATTTGTTGTAAAGATCTTAAAAGAGTTTTTTGATACTGGCAACGTATCAAAAGAACTTCTTAATTGAAATATAAATCCAAGACTTCAGCATCCTTAAGTGGTGCTTTAGTTCGCTTATATGATGGTGGCGCGATAGGCCTTGTGTCACGGTCGGGCGGTAGCGTCTGCGGGGCCATAAACGCTTAACAGCGCAAAAAGTTGCCGTCCCGGAAATACAGCAGGCAAAAACGGTTGTAACTCACGGAAATAACAGGGGGATGTCGGGGGTACCGGAGCTGGCGCATTTTCTGAAATCAACCGAGGGCAACCCGGCGGTCAACACCATTGCGCACGCGATACTGGGCGGCGCGGTTGCGGCGCTGCAGGGGAACAGTGCGGCAGCGAGTGCGGCCGGAGCGGCGACGGGTGAGCTTGCGGCGCGTGCCATTATGGCGGCGATGTACCCGGGTAAAGCGGTCAGTGACCTGAGCGAGGAGCAGAAGCAGACGGTCAGTACGCTGGCAACGATATCGGCGGGGATGGCCGGAGGGATAGCGGGAGACAGTACGGCTTCAGCAGCTGCGGGGGCGCAGGGCGGGAAGAATGCGGAGGAATCAAATGCACTTAGCCCGAATGACTTCGGTAAAGGTCTTGCTGATTCGGCCCAGTCGGCAACATCCTGGGTTAAATATGCTCAGGACAATAATCTTTCACCGGGAAAGGAACCAGTTATAAAATGACAGATAAAGAGTTTAAAGGAACTTGGAATGGAAACGCCGTCCTCAACCAGTAATTCATTATATATAAATGATATTTTATATTCGGAAGAGGATAGGAAAATCATTTTGTATTTTAACTGTATTGATAATAAAGAAATTTTCTCAGCAGAAGTGAAAAAAGTTGGGGAGATAAAGGTGGTCAGTTCTGACGAGTTGCACTTGTTCTTAATGAAGTTTATGCCTCATGAATCTTCAATTTTTAATAAGTTGCATAAAATAATATGGGATTACATTGAAGGCAGGGAAGTAACCTTCCCGATCCAGTTAGTTCCCTGAATAGCAGTAAGATCCCGGCCTTTGTGCCGGGATCGTGCTATCAGCCGTCAGCCTCACCCAAAATGCCCGTTCCCGCGCCTGTACACCGGCAGATCGCCGGTGTCATTCAGCGCCCCCGGAAACCCATCCAGCCACAGCTTCATCTTCTGCCGGTTGACGGGAACCACGCTCAGCCCCTCGGCGCAGCCGTACAACTCGCGGGTGTTCTGGTGGTGATGATGATGCAGTTCGGTGTCACCCGGATCCGGATCGGCATCCTGTCAGTCAATTCAGGCAGTAGAACTTGTAGCAGATGGTGGAATGCGGAATGTCCGAATCAGGACTTGAGCCCGCTATGTGGCAAGGAGAAAGAGCAGAACCGGCTGGCGGTGGCGCAGAAGACAGGTGAAATCGGGCGCCAGATGAGTGATGTGCTGGTGACGCAGGGTAAGCTGAACGCGCACGCGGTGCAGCGCTGACACAGTTTGCACAGCAGGAACGCTAACGCGAATCTGTGTTGCCCCTCCCCGTTATCCGGGGAGAGGCAGGCGAAGCCATTACACCGCGACTTCCATTTCCATCATCACCGGGTGGAAACGGCGTTTAAAGTAAACCAGGCCGTGCCCTTGCGGGCTCAGGGTAATATTGCGGATCTCCGCCAGATACACCAGGTGGGTACCAATGGTTTGCACCTGGCTAATCTCGCCTTCGAGACTCGCCAGTGAGCCTTTTAGCACCGGCTGGCCGAGCTCGCCTTTTTGCCAGCAGCTGAGGCCGAAACGGTCGTCCATCGTCATCCCGGTCATGCCGGCGAAGTGGCGCGCCATCTCCTCTTGCTGGTGGTTTAGCACGTTGATGCACAACTTGCCGTTGCCCTGAAATACCGGGTTCATCGCGCTGTTGGCGTTGATACAAACCATCACCGACGGCGGCGTATCGGTCACCGAACAGACCGCGGTGGCGGTGATTCCGCAGCGGCCCGCCTCGCCTTCGGTGGTGATGACGTTAACGGCGGCCGATAGGCTGGCCATGGCATCGCGAAAACGCAGACGTTGTTCATCTAATTGCATTGTGACCTCCCGCTGCCGTTATTTCAGCAGCTTATCCAGCATGTTGATATCGGTATTGTTGTGCAGATGCGGCACCGTCCAGCCGTTCTGGTCGTACTCGGACAGGCAGCGATCCACCATCGCCATCATTTTGTCCATGTTGCCGGAGCTCTGCGCCTGACGTAGGCACTGCAGGCGAATTTCATCCTGGCTACCTGAGTAGTTGATTTCGTACAGTTCGTGGCGACCACCAAACTCGCTGCCGATCGCATCCCACATCAGTTTGAGGATCTTGATACGCTCGACGTGATCCATGCCGTTCGATCCGCGCACGTATTTCGCCAGATATTCGTTGATCTGCGGGTTGTTGAGATCGCGGGCGCTGGACGGCAGATAGATCAGGCCGCTGGTGACGTTGCGTTCAATAATGTTTTTGATTTTGGCGTAGGCCATCGGCGCCATCACGCGATAGGTTTGCAGCGCGGCGTGATCCGGAAGATACGCACCGTTAACCCACGGCGTCGCTTCGGCGCACATCGAGTCGCTCAACGCCCAGAACATATTGCGCCAGGCTACCACTTCGCCGAGATCCGCCTGTACGCCGCGGAACTCCAGGGTGCCGGTGCACTCCAGCGAGCGCTTCAGCAGGGCGGTGATGAAATCGAGCTTCACCGCCAGACGTACGCAGGCCTGGAGCGGATACATGCGGGCGAAACCGCCTTCCATCGTCCAGCGACGGCAGCGATCGAAATCGCGATAAATCAGCACGTTTTCCCATGGGATCAGGACGTTATCCATCACCAGGATCGCATCGTTTTCGTCGAAGCGGCTGGAGAGCGGATAGTCGTACGGCGATCCGGTTGCTCCGGCGACCAGTTCATAGGAGGCGCGGGAGATAAGCTTAACGCCTTCGGCATCCATCGGCGCGACAAACATCAGCGCGAAGTCCGGGTTCTCGCCCATCACCTGTGCCGAGCCGAAGCCGATCATGTTGTAGTGGGTCAGCGCCGAGTTGGTGGCGACCACTTTCGCGCCGCTGACGATGATCCCGGCGTCGGTCTCTTTTTCTAGCTTGATATAAACATCTTTCACTTCGTCCGCCGGCTTATGGCGATCGATCGGCGGGTTGACGATGGCGTGGTTAAAGTACAGGCCGGTTTCCTGGATGCGGGTGTACCAGTTACGGGCGTTCTGTTCAAACTGGCCGTAAAACGCCGGGTTGGCGCCGAGCGCGCAGCCGAAGGCGGCTTTGTAGTCGGGGGTGCGGCCCATCCAGCCGTAGCTTAAGCGCGACCATTCGGCGATGGCGTCGCGCTGCTGGCGCAGATCGTCGGCGCTTTTCGCGACGCGGAAGAACTTGTGGGTATAGCCGCCGCTGCCGGTATCGGTGCCCCAGCACAGGGTATCCTGCAGCGCGGGTTTATGCAGCGCGTCGTACATTTGAGCGACGGAGGCGGCGGCGTTGCGGAACGCCGGGTGGGTGGTCACGTCTTTAACGCGTTCACCGTAGATATAGATTTCGCGGCCGTCCTGCAGGCTCTTCAGGTACTCTTCACCGGTTAACGGGCGTTTAGCGTCTGCACGGAAATTTTCAGGTTTCATAGGTGACCTCTTCAGTATTAATCGGAATGCGATGTTAAATTTATGTTTTGTTTTTGTTGTTCAATTGAAGCGGTTAACGCGGCTTTCGTGAAGAGACTTTTAGGTCAACGGTCGGTACTTTTCAGGCGGGGTTGGGTTATGTGATCGGGGTTGGTTTTTCTATTTCCCGGCCAGGCTCCCCGGTGACCAGGGCGGGTTTTGAATTTGTACCCCGGACAGATGCGCGGCCTCGTCTCCGGGAAATTCAGCGACTCTGCGCTCTGCTCCCGGGGGTGGCGCCTGGCGCGCCTTGCCCGGGCTACCGCCTTTCAGACGGCTGCCGACTCGCTGCGCCGTCCAGGGAACGATCCTAAGACACCGGTACTTTTTGCATTCTGAACGCGCTCGGCGAACAGCCCGTCAGGCGGTTAAAAAAGCGGGCGAAATAGGCCGGATCTTTAAAGCCCAGCTGCCAGGCTATTTCACCGATCGTACTGTCGGAGAAGAGCAGTAATCGCCTGGCCTCGCGCAACTGCCTGTCGAAAATCAGCCGCTTGGGCGGTCGGTTGGCGAAGCGGCGGCAAATATCGGTTAACCGGGATTCGGTCAGATGCAGCTCGCAGGCGTAATCTGGTACCGTCCAGTGCTGGTGGTAGTGGCTATCGATCAGCTGGTTAAAACGCTGGAACAGCTTGAGCTCGCCGCGTATCCCGCTGGCCGCATGATCGTCAAGCTTCGCGTTGCGCAGTAGCAGGGTGAATACCGCCTGCGCCAGCAGCGTCAGGGTGTGTTCCCGCCCCGGCAGCTGCGAGGTCGATTCCCGTTCAATCAGCCGCCAGTAGTGCGCCAGCGCCGCCAACTCCTCGGGCTTATCGGCCAGCGACAGGCAGATGCCCGGCAGGCCGAAGGCCTCCCGGGTGCCGGGGTACAGTACCTCCAGCAGCGGCCAGACCAGATCCTCGTGCACCGTCAGCACGTGACCATCGCTATCGGACTCGGTGATAAAAGCGTGCGGCACCGAGGGCGGCGTCAGGACAAACAGCGGCGCCTGCACCGAATAGCGATGATCGTCGAGCTGTAGCTCAATCTGCCCGGTATCGAGAAAGTGCATCTGAAAATACTGGTCGTGGCGGTGCGCCTGCATATCACGGCCAAAGAACTCCGCCATCCGGGCAAAGGATTGATAATGCACCTCTTCCGTCCCCAGACTCTCATCGTACTCTTTATTCATATCGATATTGGTAACAGGGCTCTGGCACATAGCGGCTCCCTACGGCGTCGCGCGCGGACGCGATCCTTTCATCGGAATCGCCCAGATAATTACCGCGCCGATGACCAGCAGGGCGGCGACGAACCACAGACCGCTGCTGAAGCTGCCGGTAACATCCTTCAGCCAGCCAATCATAAAGGGGCTGAGCGCCGATCCGATATTGCCGGTCGCGTTGATCACCGCGATGCCGATCGCTCTGGCGCGCAGGCTGATCGACTGATCCGGCGTGGTCCAGAAAATGGACATCGCGCTAAACGATCCGGTGGAGGCCATCACGATCCCGAGCAGCTGGATCAGGTTGTGATCGGTGGCTGACGCCAGCAGCCAGCCCGCCGCGGCGAACAGGAACGGCAGGGCGGTGTGGTGCTTACGCTCCTGGTGTTTATCGGAGTGGCGGCTCCAGTAGATCATCCCGAGAATGGTACAAATCTGCGGGATCGCCGCCAGCAGGCCGATGGTGATATTGCTGCTGCTTTCGTTAAAGCTTTTGAGGATCTGCGGCGTCCAGATGCTGATCGCGCTGAGCGTATTGGTCAGGCAAAAATAGGCCAGGGTGTACATCAGCACGATCGGCGTGAACACTTCCCGCCACAGGCTGCGCTGCTGCATGGCGTGATGGCTGATCGACCCTTCCGGCTGGACCAGCGTCAGGCGGTCGTTGTCCATCATCTCCTGCAGGCATTTTTTATCTTCTGCGGTCAGCCATTTGGCCTTCGACGGCGAATCGTCCAGCCAGAACCAGACCATAATTCCGAGCAGCACCGACGGGAAGCCTTCCAGCAGGAACAGCCACTGCCAGCCGTGCAGGTTCAACAGGCCGTCCATCGACAAGATATAGCCTGAAACAATCGACCCCAGCGCGGTGGTCACCGGCATCGCGATCATAAACAGCGCGTTGGCGCGGGCGCGGAAAAAGGCCGGGAACCAGTAGGTCAGATAGAGCAGAATGCCGGGCAGAAAACCGGCCTCGGTGATCCCCACCAGCATGCGCAGGATATAGAGGCTATTCGGCCCGGTCGCGAACATGGTGGCGGTGGAGGCGATGCCCCACAGCACCATGATGGTGGCGATCCAGCGTCGTGCGCCGACGATGCTGAGCATCACGTTGCTGGGAATGCCGAAAATCACGTAGGTCGCGTAAAAAAGGGTAGTGGCAAGGCCGAACATGGTGGCGTTAAGGCCCAGATCCTGCCCCATGGTCAGCCCGGCAAAGCCGATATTGATGCGATCTAAAAACGAAAAGATAAACAGCACGAACAAAAACACGATCAGGCGACGAAAGAGCTTGTTGATAACCGACTGCTGCTGCGCCGTCAGCTGTTTGTGCTGATTAGCCGGATCGAACTTTTCCGGGATGGCAGATGATGTATCGCTCATTATCATTTTCCTCTAATGGGAATTTTGTAGGGTACTGCGGGTTGCCGGGTGGCGCTGCGCCACCTGGCGTTAATAGACGCCTGACGAACCCTCGGCGGTTTTTTCCGCGCCAAATCGGGCCGCCAGCGCTTCCGCGCCGCGGGCCAGCAGGGTGGTATCGACGCCGACGGCGACGAACAGCGCGCCGAGCTGCAGGTAGCGCTTCGCCAGCGGTTCGCTGGCCATCAGGATCCCCGGCGCTTTGCCCGCCGCGCGAATTTGCCCGATGGCGCGCTCAATGGCGGCCTGCACTTCCGGATGCTGCGGGTTGCCGCTGAAGCCCATATCAGCGCTCAGATCCGCCGGGCCGATAAACACGCCGTCCACGCCCTCGACATCGAGGATCTGCGGCAGATTGTTGAGCGCTTCGCGAGTTTCGATCTGCACCAGCACGCACATCGCGTCGTTGGCCTGATGGAGATAATCCGGGACGCGGTTCCAGCGCGAGGCCCGGGCCAGCGCGCTGCCGACGCCGCGAATACCCGCGGGCGGATAGCGGGTGGCTTTCACCGCCAGCCGCGCTTCGTCGGCGTTCTGCACCATGGGTACCAGCAGGGTTTGCGCGCCGATATCCAGCAGCTGTTTAATCTGCACCGGGTCGTTCCACGAGGGGCGTACCACCGGCTGGCTGGGGTAAGGAGCGATCGCCTGCAGCTGGGTCAGTATCGTCTGCACGCTGTTTGGCGCATGCTCGCCGTCGATCAGCAGCCAGTCGAATCCGGCCCCGGCCAGCAGCTCGGCGCTGTAGCTGCTGGTCAGCCCCAGCCACAGGCCAATCTGCGGACGACCCGCTTTTAAGGCGTCTTTAAAGGCGTTATTCATCATGTTTCTCCTAGACAAACCGGCAGCTGATCGCGCCCATGGTGCCGTAGTCGACGTGGAAGGTGTCGCCCTTGCGCGCCGGTACCGGGCGCGTAAAGGAGCCGCCGAGAATAATCTGCCCGGCCTCCAGCTGGACGTCGTACGGCGCCAGCTTGTTCGCCAGCCAGGCTACGCCGTTGGCCGGGTGATTCAGTACCCCCGCGGCGACGCCGGTCTCTTCAATCACGCCGTTGCGATAGAGCAGGGCGGCGATCCAGCGTAGATCCAGCTCGTCGGGTTTAATCGGGCGACCGCCGAGGATCACTCCGGCGTTGGCGGCGTTATCGGAGATGGTGTCGAAGACTTTACGCGGACGCTGGGTTTCCGGGTCGATGTTGTGGCAGCGGGCGTCAATCAGCTCCAGCGCCGGGATCACGTAGTCGGTGGCGTTATAGACGTCGAACAGGGTGCAGTTGGGGCCACGTAACGGTTTGGCCAGCACGAAGGCCAACTCCACTTCGATACGCGGGACGATAAAGCGGTCGGTGGGGATGTCGCCGCCGTCATGGAAAAACATATCGTCCAGCAGCGCGCCGTAGTCCGGTTCGCTTATCTGCGAGCTGGCCTGCATCGCTTTTGAGGTCAGGCCGATTTTATGCCCTTTCAGCACGCGGCCTTCGGCGATTTTCATATTTACCCATTCGCGCTGTACGGCGTAGGCGTCTTCGATGGTGATCGTCGGGTGATCCAGCGAGATGGCGCGGATCTGTTCGCGCTGTTTTTCCGCCTGGTTTAGCCGCTGGGCGATCAGGGTATGGGTATGTTTATCGAGCATAGTCGCTTCCTGTTACGTCATTCGGTGCTGCTGCGCCGGGGGGCGACGCTGGCGCGTCTTACCCGGCCTGTGGTTTGTGGCAGTGCTTGTTTTCTCCCTCTCCCTAAAGAGGAGAGGGGACTGGCCGGGCGCACGCTATGTAAACAAGGCGTGCACGTTGTTCTGCTTGTAGTTCAGCGTCGGGTGCAGTTCATCGAGCTCAAACGACAGCGCCAGGTAGCGGCTCTCCATCAGCGCGGCGAAATGGGCTTTGATCAGCGTGAACAGCATATCGCCCACGTCCTGGCGGCTCTCCAGGCTGCGCCCGGCGCCAATCTTTAGCGTCATATGCACAAAGGCGTAATCGTGCTGGCCGTCGGCCATCTGCCAGGTATCCAGCCAGATGGCGCGGCTGCGAATGCCGCCGATGGGAAAGATGCCGGTCGCCGCCAGCGCGTCGTTCACTTTGCTGAACAGACCTGATAAATCAGCCTGCTCGCGGATGTTGTCGGTACATTCAGCGATAAAATGCGGCATTCTGCGCTCTCCTTAAGCCGTTTCCGGCAGCGGGAAGACGGCGTTGACCTGACCGGTGCCGGAGCTGGCGAACAGCTCGGTGATAAATTCCACTTTGCCGTCGTATTTATCCCAGCCCAGCAGGCCCAGCAGCATCACCGTGTCGTGCATATTGCCTTCGCCGTAGCAGTAGTCGGCGTACTCCGGCAGCATGGTGCAGAACTCTTTGAATTTGCCTTCGCGCCACAGCTTCACGACCCGTTCGTCCATCTGGTGATCGAACTCGCGGGTATAGCTGTTCATCCCCTCTTCGGCGCGCTGGTCGTCGATAAAACGGTGCGACAGCGAGCCGCTGGCAAAGACCGCCACGGTGCCGTCATATTTCTCGATCGCCTTAAGAATGGCTTCGCCCAGCCTGCGGCTGTCGGCAAAATCATGAACGGTACAGAACGCCGAGATAGAGACCACTTTGAAATGCTTATCGCTGTTCATATAGCGCATCGGCACCAGGGTGCCGTACTCCAGCTTCAGGCTCGGAATGTTGTGCGCTTTAGCGCGGACGCCGAGCTTGACCGCTTCGTCGGCGATCAGGTGGCCGAGCGCCGGATTACCGTCGTAGTCGTAGGTCATGTCGCGAATAAAATGCGGCAACTCGTTGCTGGTATAGACGCCCTGGAAATGGTCAGCGCAGTTGATGTGGTAGGCGCTGTTGACCAGCCAGTGGGTATCAAAGACGATGATGGTATCCACGCCCAGTTCGCGGCACCGCTTGCCGATTTCTTTATGCCCATCGATGGCTCCCTGGCGGCAGCCGTGGTTTTTACCCGGCAGCTCAGAAAGATACATCGACGGCACGTGAGTGATTTTTGCTGCTAACGCTAACTTTCCCATATCAGACTCCCCATTTTGGGATCGGATGGTCGCCCATCGAGATGCAGACGTTTTTCATTTCAGCGAACACTTCAAAGCTATATTCGCCGCCTTCGCGGCCGGTGCCGGAGGCCTTCACGCCGCCGAAAGGCTGACGCAGGTCGCGGACGTTCTGGGTGTTGACGAACACCATTCCGGCTTCGATGCCGCGCGCCAGACGCAGCACCTTGCTGACGTCCTGGGTCCAGATATAAGAGGCGAGGCCATACTCCACATCGTTGGCCAGGCGCAGACCTTCCGCCTCGTCTTTAAACGGCAACAGGCAGGCTACCGGGCCAAAAATCTCTTCCTGCGCTACGCGCATGCGGTTATCGACGTCCGCCAGCACCGTTGGCCGCAGGAAGTTGCCGTTTCTCAGATGGGTGGGCAGATCGGTCGGTTTATCCGCGCCGCCGGCCAGCAGGGTCGCCCCTTCTTCAATGCCGAGGCGGATATAGCCGGAAACTTTCTCCCAGTGCTGCTGGCTAATCAGCGCGCCCACCTGGGTGTTCGGGTCGGTCGGGTCGCCGACGCGCAGGCGGTTCGCCCGCTCGGCGAAGCGTTTAACGAACTCGGGGTAGATGCTCTGCTGAATGAAAATACGCGAACCGGCTGTGCAGCGTTCGCCGTTGATTGAGAAAATGGTGAACAGCGCGGCGTCCAGGGCGCGCTCAATATCGGCGTCTTCGAAAATCAGCACCGGCGATTTGCCGCCCAGCTCCATGGAGTACTTTTTCAGGCCGGCGTTTTTCATGATGTTGCGGCCGGTGGCGGTACCGCCGGTAAACGATACCGCGCGCACGTCATGGTGGCGGACTAGCGCATCGCCAGCGGTGGCGCCATAGCCCTGCACCACGTTGAGCACGCCAGGCGGGATCCCGGCTTCCAGCGCCAGCTCGCCCAGGCGGTCGGCGGTTAACGGCGACAGCTCGGACATCTTCAGCACCGCGGTATTGCCTAGCGCGAGGCATGGCGCTACCTTCCAGGTGGCGGTCATAAACGGCACGTTCCACGGCGACACCAGTGCGCAAACGCCGACCGGCTGCACGAGGGTGTAGTTGAGCATCTTGTCGTCAACCGGGTAGGTCTTGCCGTTCATCTGTTGGCAAACCTCGGCGAAGAATTCGAAGTTGTGCGAGGCGCGCGGGATCAGCACGTTTTTGGTCTGGTGGATCGGCAGGCCGGTATCGGCGGTCTCCATGGCGGCGATCTCCGGGACGTTCTGGTCGATCAGATCCCCCAGCCGACGCATCAGGCGCGCGCGCTCTTTCATCGGCAGATTGGCCCATTTCGGAAACGCCTCTTTCGCCGCGGCCACCGCCTGATTCACCTCGTCGGCGCCGCCGGAGGCGACTTCCGCCAGCACTTCGCCGGTCGCCGGGTTGGTGGTATGGAAATACTCCGCGGCGGCGACGTTTTTGCCGTTGATCCAATGGTTAATTTTTTTCATGACAGCTTCTCCTCATATTCCTGCTGGCTGATGATGCGGTTGACCAGGCGGCCGACGCCCTCCACTTCGACGATCACTTCATCGCCCGGCACTACGTCCGATAGCCCTTTAGGCGTGCCGGTGGCGATCATGTCGCCCGGCTGCAGGGTCATAAATTCGCTGAGGTAAGCGATCAGGAACGGAATGCTGAAGATCAGATCGGCGGTGGTGCCCTGTTGGCGCAGTTCGCCGTTGACCCAGGTGCACAGCGCCAGGTTATGCGGATCCGGGATCGCCTCTTTACTGACGATCCACGGGCCGAGCGGCGTCAGGGTGTCGCGGCTTTTGACCCGCAGGTTGGGGCGATAGTAGTTTTCCAGGTAGTCGCGGATGGCGTAGTCGTTGCAGACGGTGTAGCCAGCTACGTACGCCATGGCGTCGGCTTCGGCAACCTTACGCGCGGTTTTGCCGATCACCACCACCAGTTCCGCCTCGTAATGCATGTACTCGACGTTATCCGGGCGCACCGAATCCTGGCGGTGGCCGATAAAGGTGTTGGGCGCTTTGATAAATACCAGCGGCTCCGTTGGCGGCGTAAACGCCAGCTCGCTGGCGTGATCGGCGTAGTTCAGGCCCAGTGCGAACAGGGTGCCGTCGGCGGGCGGCAGCCAGCGAAACTCGCCTTCCTGAAGCAGACTGCCGTTAGCGAGCTTGACCTGACCGCGTTCATTAACCTGGACATCGTGCCGCTGTCCCTGCCACTCAATACGTGCCTGTTTCATGCCAGCTCTCCTTCAGCAACCACCGGGTTTTCCAGCGCCGGGAAACCCTCGGCGAGAAGGCGTACGCGATCGCCGGGGCGTAGCGTAACGCGGGTGTGGGGCGTACCGATCAGAATCGCATCGCCGGGATTGAGGGTGGCGAATTCGCTCAGGGCGCTCAGCAACTCGGCGGCGGAGCGCTGAAGATCGGCGGTATTCCAGCTGTCCGCTTCGCGACCGTTGATTTCGGTGATGATGGTCAGGTTATCGACGTTGCTGAGCGGCGCGAGGGCGCCCAGCGGGCAGAAGCCGTCGCGGCATTTGGCTTTGATGGCCGGACGATAGAAGCTCTCTTCCGGCAGGCTGACGTCGTTGGCCAGCGCGTATCCGGCAATATAATTGGCGGCTTCTTCCGCGGCGACTTTACGCGCGGTTTTCCCGACGATCAGGGCGACGGTAGCGCCGCTCTGCACGGTTTCACCGTCCGGATAGGGGATACTCTCGCCGTCGCCGATTACGGTGTTGCGCGGTTTGATAAACCAGACCGCGGTCTTCGGCGGGGTTTTATAGGGAGCCTGTTGGAACGCTTCGCGCCAGGCGTCGAGCTGGCTGCGGTGGTTAAGCGCCACGGCGAAGATGGTGCCTTTCATTGACCACTCCTCTGCTACAGATTTGGGAATAACAAATTTCATTAATATGTTAATGATCATCTTTTATGCTTTGCGGGAAGGTTTGGCAAACAGAAGTGAATGTTTTGTGATCGGATTAACAATATATTTACAGGTTTTTAATTTATCCGTTTTAAATCAATTAGTAATGAAATTTAGTTGTACCATCTGGTACTTTTCACTGGCAGAAACCGGTTGCCTTCTGCGGCAATTAAGGCTAATTATTAACTTATTAACAGATGAGAGATTTCATTCAGAGGTATGTGATGCATGATTCGTTAACTATCGCGCTGCTGCAGGCGCGGGAAGCGGCGATGGCCCACTTTCGGCCCATCGTTAAACGCCACAATCTGACCGAGCAGCAGTGGCGTATCGTGCGGATCCTCGCCGAAAATCCGTCGATGGATTTTCACGACCTGGCCTTTCGCGCCTGTATTTTACGCCCGAGCCTGACCGGCATCCTGACCCGTATGGAACGCGACGGCCTGGTGCTGCGCTTAAAGCCGGTTAACGATCAGCGCAAGCTCTACGTTTCGCTGACCCCGGCGGGCCTAAAGCTGTATGAAAGCGCCCAGGCCCAGGTCGAAGAAGCCTATCGCCAGATAGAAGCCGAGTTTACCGTCGAAAAAATGCGCCAGCTTACCGCGCTGCTGGAGGAGTTTATCGCCCTGGGGAATGGAGCGCAGGGAGAGGAAGAGGCGTAATGCGTTGTCCGCGCGAAAAACATCCCGGAGGCGGTGCTGGCGCACCTGTCCGGGCTACGGGTTCACAGTCTGGTAGCCCGGACAGGCGCAGCGCGCCGCCTCCGGGAGAAAGCGTCCTTCAGAACAAGGTATCGAGCTCTTCCAGCACGTTATACTGCTCATCCACCAGCAGCAGGGTTTTCCATTTATCAAACGTCAGGCACGGGTGCGAGGTGCCGAACACCAGAATATCGCCGACCTGCACGTCGCTGCCCGGTTCAAGGCGCAGCATGCAGTGCTGATCCATGATCCCGACGCTTTCGATCCCCTGCGCGGACAGCTGCTCACCGTGGCGATACCTGGCGATCGGCTGCGGCAGCCCGGCGTCGAAGGCGCAGTCGCGTTTACCGAAGTTGACCACCGCGCGATCCGCTTCCGGCACCGACTGGACCATCGCCATCAGCTCCAGCGCCGAGGTTAAATCGCCGCCCAGATCGCAGGCGATCGGATCGCGCGCCACCAGCGCTTTCTGTGCGGCATCGTAGATCCCCCGATCGTGGGTGATATAGCAGCCGGGGCGGATAACGATTCGACACTGCGCCGGTTTCTTCGCCGCCAGCCAGATATTGCACACCACGTCATACCAGACGGTGCCCGCGCCGGTAAGGACAAACTCGCCCTCCACCAGCGGCGCCATCCGACAGGCCAAATCGGCGGCCTGGCGCAGCAGAGCCTCCACCTGCGGCTGCGGATCGTCGCCGTGCAGCACCCCTTCATACAGCTCTAGCCCGCGCAGCTTCAGCCCCGGAAGGTCCGCGACGGCCTGCGCCAGGGCCAGCGCATCCTCCACGCTGCGGCAGCCGCAGCGCCCGCCGGCCACGCCCAGCTCAATCAGCACGTCCAGCGTTTGTTGCCGTTCGCTGAAAAAGGCCGACAGCGCGCGGGCGTTGGCGAGGCTATCGATGCAGCAGATAAAATCCGCTGCCCGGTAATGCGCCTTCAGCCGCGAAACCGCCTGCATATTCGCCCTACCGACCAACTGATTAACCATTAACACGCGCTCAACGCCGCTGGCCATCGCCGCGCCGGCCTGCCAGGCGCTGCCTACGCCGATCCCCCATGCCCCCGCCCGCTGCTGCGCCTGAAAAATCCACGGCGTCATCGTCGTTTTGCCGTGCGGCGCCAGCGAGACGCCGCGCGCGTCGGCATAGCGTTGCATCCAGGCGATGTTATTTTCCAGCGCCGTTTTTTTCAGCAACGCGGCGGGCAGGCAAATATCTTCCGCCAGCAGATTTGCCGGTTCGGACATCACGGCGGCTTTGTGCGGAATAAGCGTATCGGAATGGTATTTCATAACACTATCCTTTTAGGGTTTATGATCGGATTAAGTTAAGTATCAATTCTAATTTATTGAAAAATAATAATTTTATTGTTTGTTTTTATCGTTGATGAATAAAAGTATCATAATTTGATCTGGTTTTTGCGTAGTTTTCCACTGTTTTTCCGCCTTGTAAATGGTTAACTTGTCGACAGAGTTGAGAGGGAGTAATTGCGATGAAAGTTAATTGGCTTTTCAAAAACGTCACGGTCATTGACGGCAGCGGCGGACCGCAGTTTCGCGGCGACGTGGCGGTGAAGGGCGATCGGATTGTGGATATGGCCCCGGCGCTAAACCTGCCGGCGGAGCAGGTGATTGACGGGCAGGGGCGCGTGCTGGCGCCCGGATTTATCGATGTGCATACCCATGACGATATTAACGTCATCCGTATGCCGGCGTATTTGCCGAAGCTGAGCCAGGGGGTGACAACGGTGATTGTCGGCAACTGCGGGATCAGCGCGGCGACGGCGACCCTGCGCGACGGTGTGCCTGACCCGATGAATCTGCTGGGCGAGCAGGAGCACTTTATTTATCCCACCGTGGACGCTTACGCCCACGCGGTGGAGGCGGCGAAGCCTTCATTAAACGTTGGCACGCTGATTGGCCATACCGCGCTGCGTAATAACCATATGGACGATCTATTTCGTCCTGCGACGGAAACCGAGATTGCCGGGATGCGGGTGCAATTGCGCGACGCGCTGCGCCAGGGGGCGCTTGGCCTGAGCAGCGGGCTGGCCTACGCCAGCGCGTTTCAATCCACTACCGAAGAAGTGATGGCGCTGGCCGAGGAGCTGGCGACAGAGGGGGGAATTTATACCACCCACCTGCGTTCGGAGTTCGAACCGATTCTCGAGGCGCTCGACGAGGCGTTCCGCATTGGCCGCCACGGTAACGTACCGGTGGTGGTATCGCACCATAAGTGCGCCGGCGCGAAAAACTGGGGTCGCACGAAGGAGACGCTGGCTTTCTTCGATGAGATGCGCCAGCGCCAGGAGATCGCCTGCGACTGCTACCCGTACTCTGCCAGCTCATCGACGCTGGATATGAAGCAGGTGACCGATGAGTTCGACATCGTCATCACCTGGTCGGAAGCGCAACCGGAACAGGCCGGGAAAACCCTGCAGCAAATTGCCGACGGCTGGCAGGTTAGCCTGCATGAGGCGGCGGCGCGGCTGATACCCGCCGGGGCCATTTACTACAACATGGATGAGCAGGACGTACGGCGGGTACTGCGTTATCCGGTAACCATGATTGGCTCCGATGGTCTGCCGAACGATCCGATGCCGCACCCGCGGCTGTGGGGCGCTTTCCCGCGGGTCCTGGGCCACTACAGCCGCGATGAACGGCTGTTTCCGCTGACCACCGCTATTCACAAAATGACCGGGCTGTCGGCGGCGCGTTTCCAGCTGGCGGATCGCGGGCTGGTGAAAGTGGGCTACTTCGCCGATCTGGTGCTGTTCGATCCGCAGACGGTGCGCGATGTCGCCAGCTTCTCCGACCCGAAACAACCGGCGGACGGTATTGAGGCGGTGATGGTCAACGGCGTGATGAGCTACGGCAGCGATAAAAAGATTATCGGGCGCGCGGGGCGTTTCCTGCGTCGCCAAATGAACTGAGGAGTGAAAGATGAGTATTAAACGTTATGGCGTGGAAGGCGGTACCGGGACTGGCGGGCAGCATCTACCGTTCGCGCGCGCGGTGGAGGCGGGAGGCTGGCTGTATGTATCCGGCCAGACGCCGATGAAGGACGGTGAAGTGGTGGAAGGCGGGATTGTCGACCAGTCGCGCCTGGCGATTCAGAACTGCGTGGATATCATGAGCGAAGCGGGCTACAGCCTGGCCGACGTGGTGCATGTTAAAGTGATCCTCACCGATTCACGCTATTTTCAGTCTTTCAACAAAGTGTTCCGCGAGTTTTTTGGCGACAACCCGCCTGCCCGTATCTGCTGCGTAGCGGACCTGGTGGTGGATTGTAAAGTCGAAGTGGATGTGACCTGTTATAACGCGGCTCGCGTATAAAAATTTATTCATCAGAAATATAAACAGGATTTTGAGCGCTGAATTCATTCAGCGCTCCGTAGCCTTTTACCTTTTACATACTCAACTGGCAGGATGTGAATCATGAATAGTCATGTCTTTTTAGTCGGCTTTATTATTTACGCGTTGGCCATGATTTGGCTTGGCTGGTACGTGTCGCGTAATCAAAAAAGCGGTGAAGATTTTTTACTCGGCGGCCGTTCCTTACCGCTGTTTCTGACGCTGGGTTCCACCGTGGCGACCATGGTGGGAACCGGTTCAAGCATGGGCGCCGTAGGCTTCGGCTACAGCAACGGCTGGGCCGGTATGCTGTACGGCGTGGGCGGGGCCATCGGTATTCTGCTGGTGGCCTGGCTTTTCGCGCCGGTGCGTAAACTCCGTTTTATGACCATGAGCGAAGAGCTCTCATATTATACCGGCGGCAGCCATTTAATTAAAAATATCGTCGGCATAATGATATTTATTGCCTCGATTGGCTGGCTGGGGGCCCATATTCTCGGCGGCAGCATGTATTTATCCTGGGCCACAGGAATAAATCTGACGCTGGCAAAAATTATTATCGCTCTGGCGTTTGCGATTTACGTGATTATTGGCGGGTATTCTGCGGTGGTGTGGACGGATACCATTCAGGCATTAATTCTGTTTTTCGGTTTTATCCTGATGGCGATTCTGGCCGTGGTTCATGTGGGGGGATGGGATGCCATTGTTCAGGCGATGGATCCTAAGGCGATGAGCCTGTTTGCCGTCGACAAGCTCGGGGTGATACCGGCGCTATCGCTGGCCATGGTCATCGGCGTCGGCGTGCTGGCGACCCCTTCCTATCGTCAGCGTATCTACTCGGGGAAAGATGTCTCTTCGGTACGCCGCTCGTTTGTCTATACCGGCGTGTTGTATCTGTTTTTCTCGGTACTGCCGGCGATTATCGGCATGGCGGCATGGACGATGAACCCCCATCTGGAGAACAGCAATTACGCCTTCCTGTTCGCCACCAGTTTCCTGCCGGCGACGCTGGGGCTGGTGGTGCTGATTGCCGGACTTTCCGCCACCATGTCTTCGGCCAGCTCCGATGCGATAGCCGCCGTGGCCATCATGATGCGCGATGTCTATACCCTCGTTACCGGCAAGATGCCGCCGGAGAACAGGGCGATAACCCTCTCCCGCTGGATGCTGGCGTTCGTGATTGGCCTGGCGATGATTTTCGCCCTGACCTCGAACGATATCATCAGCTATATCACCAAAATGATCTCCATGCTGATGTCCGGGCTGTTCGTCTGTTCGATTCTGGGCCGCTTCTGGCTGCGCTTTAACTGGCAGGGCGCGTTAACGGCGCTGCTGAGCGGCATGCTGGTCTCTATTGTGGTTCTGATTAAGGCCGACTGGCTGGCTTACTGGGGCAACCCGTGTATACCGTCCGTCGTCGGCAGCTTCGTTTCCGCTGTTTTTGTCACGTTAATGACGCCTGCCAGCAAAATCAGCCGTCAGCAAGCGCTGGAGATGATTACCCAGGAGCGGGAAGGGCAGGCGGCGCCGGCGAAAACGACGGTGGTGCCGGCCTCAGGAGACGCGCAATGAGGGACTATATTGCCGTCGACTGGGGGTCCACCCAGCTGCGTGGCTGGCTGATTCGCAACGCTCAGTGCATCGAAACGAAGCAGCTGCCGCTGGGCATCACCCGCCTGAACGGGCGGGCGCCCGCCGACGTATTCGAGGAGCATTTGGCGCCCTGGCGCGGCGCGGCGACGCTGCCGGTGCTGATGGCCGGGATGATCGGCAGCGATGCGGGCTGGCAATCGGTGCCCTATCTTGCCTGCCCGGCGGCGATTGACGCGCCGGGGCAGCAGCTTTGCGCCGTGGCGGAAGGCGTGTGGATTATTCCCGGCCTCAAGATGGATCAGGCCGGGGATTACAACGTGATGCGCGGCGAAGAGACGCAACTGCTGGGGGCCTGGCAGTTGGCGCCGGCGGAGTGTTACGTGCTGCCGGGCACCCACTGTAAATGGGTGCAGGTGGAGGACGGCGCGGTGCGCCATTTTGCCACGGCGATGACCGGAGAACTGCATCATCTGCTGATGGCGCAGTCGCTGCTCGGCAAAGGGCTACCGGCCCAGCAGACGGACGAGGCGGCGTTTGAGCGAGGGCTGGAAAAAGGGCTGGCGCAGCCGTCGTTGGTGAGCGAACTGTTTGTCGCCAGGGCGGCCAGGGTACTCGGGGCGCTGGCGGCGACCTCGGTCAGCGACTATCTCTCCGGTCTGCTGATTGGCGCGGAGGTGGCCGTCATGGGCCAGCGTTACCGTACCTCCGCCGTCACGCTGGTTGGCGACCCGGCGCTGAACGCTCGCTATCGCCGGGCGATGATAGCGCGTGGAATGACGGTTAATAGCTGCAGCGGCGATGAGGCATTGCTGAACGGCATGGCGAGGATAATGCATGGACAAGATTAAACTGGTGGCGATTTTACGCGGCATCCGCCCCGCTGAGGCGGCGGAGCATATTGCGACGCTGGTGGGCGAGGGCTTCCGCTATATTGAAATCCCGCTTAATTCACCGGACTGGCGGCAGAGCATTCCGCAAATGGTCGCACGTTTTGGCGAACAAGCGGTGATTGGCGCGGGAACGGTGCTTAAGGTTGAACAGGTCGATTTTCTGGCCGACGCCGGGGCGAAGCTTATCGTGACGCCGAATACTCAGCCGGAGGTGATTCGCCGGGCGGTGGCGCGCGGAATGCGGGTCTGCGCCGGATGCGCCACGGCGACCGAGGCGTTTAGCGCGCTGGACGCCGGTGCGCAGTGGCTGAAAATTTTCCCTTCTTCCGCATTCGGCCCGGACTACATTCGGGCGCTGAAAGCGGTACTGCCGCCGGAGGTACCGATGCTGGCGGTCGGCGGCGTGACGCCGGAGAATCTGGCGAGCTGGGTGCGAGCGGGATGCGCTGGCGCTGGTCTGGGAAGCGATCTTTATCGCGCCGGGCAGGCCGTGGAGCGTACCCGTCAGCAGGCGGAGAGGTTTATCGCCGCCGCCCGCTGCGCTTAATCGCCCAGCGGCTGGCGGTCAACGCCGCCGCGGTGGCTGTCGAGCGCCAGCTTAATGCGGCGTAGTCTGCCTTTTGCCTGGGTCTTGTTGGCCATCGCCAGTTCGGTGGCTAGCACGTCAACCATCGCCAGCATCGCATAGCGCGAAGTGCTGGGCTTGAAGATATAGTCGTTTTCGCGCACCAGCAGCGGCAGAACCAGATCTGCCTGCTCCGCCAGCGGCGTCCCGGCAGGGGTAATCGCAATCACCTTCGCGCCGTACTGGCTGGCAATCGCCGCGCTTTCAATGATTTCCTGGGTATAGCCGCCTAAGGACAGCACGATAACCACATCCTTTGGCGTGACCGCCGAGCTCATCATGCGCACCAGCAGACCGTCGTTCTGACTGACCACCGGCAGGCCGAGGCGAAACAGGCGATACTGGATTTCCTGAGCGCAGATGGTGGAGCCGCCGCCCATGCCGAGGGCCAGAATCTGCCGCGCGTCGCTCAGCCAGCCGACCGCGCGTTTCAGCGCCTCAAGATCCAGCGCCCGCCGGTTGGTCTCCAGCACGCCGATGATCGACTCGTAGATCCCCTGTACGCCTTCAAGGTCCGGCACATCGAGGATAAATCGCTGCCCGACCGCGAGGGATTGCGCGAGCTTCATCTTCAGCTCGCGGACGTCTTTGCAGCCCAGCGCCCGGGCAAAGCGGGTGACCGAGGCCTGGCTGGTATGGGTCAGACGCGCCATCTCGGCGATGGGCAGCTCCGCCGCCGCCGCGACATCATCGAGAATAAACTGCGCGATGCGCTTTTCGGTCGCCGTCAGTTCAACAAAGCGATCGGTAATGCAGGAAATGATATCGATTGACCAGGACATACGGGTATCAACGGGTTAATTTGGAATGATACTTTGTACCATATTCAGGCGCTGAAAGCAGCGCCGAAGGCTACAGCGCTAAGCGCATGGCGCAGCGCGTTTCCGGCGCCAGCCCGTGTTCCGTCTCCAGATCTCTTTTCGCCGCCAGCCCTGCCGGTAGCCTTAGCTCGTTCAGCATTGAAAATCCGAGGCGCGTGTAGAACGGCGCGTTCCACGGCACGTCGCGGAAGGTGGTGAGCGTGACCGCTGGATACGCCGCCTGGCGGGCTGACTTTATAACCTGCTCCAGCATCATGCGGCCAACGCCTCGCCCCTGCCACGCCTGATGGACGGCGATCTCAACGATAAACAGCGCATCGTCCAGCGGTTCGGTCAGCACGAAGCCGATCGGTTGGTCATCGGCCACGGCCAGCAGGCTGTGGTCCGTTTCGAGAAACAGCCGGTGGCGCTCGGGGCTTATCACATCGCTTTCCGCCAGCCAGGCCAGCGCCGGGATCTGGCGGAAAGCCTGGGCCGCCGAGCGCTCAATCGCGGGCAGGAGGGGAATATCGTTCTCCTCAGTCAGGCGTAACGTCGCGGCGGCGGTTATAGTGTTAGTTTTCATCACCTCAGCATAGCAGCCTCCGGGAGAAATGTATGGAGCTTACCGCCGTTCCCGCCACTCAGTTCAGCATTGAGCAACTGACAACGATCCTCAGCGACTGTTTCGAAGATTACCTCGTTCCCGTCACGCTGTCGGTGGAGGTTTTTGTCCAGCGTTTTAGCGCCGAAGGGCTGAGCCTGCTGGATTCTCGCGTCTGGCTGGAGGGTGATGTCCCCGCCGCGATGGCGGTCGTCGCCCGACGCGGCGATGAAGCCCGACTGGCGGCGTTCGCGGTGCGGCCTGCGTATCGCGGAAAGGGCGTTGGCCGCCGGCTGATGACGCCGCTTATCGACGCGCTGCGCGAGCAGGGCGTACGGCGGATGTGGCTGGAGGTTATCCGCGATAACCATGCCGCGGTGGCGCTGTATCAATCGCTGGGCTTCGAGGTGCGGCACGGGCTGTGCGGCTATCTGAGCGCGCAGGCCGCGAGCGAGGAGTCATCCATATTGCAGGAGTATGACGTGCTGGCGCTGACGCGCAGGGCCGGCGCCGAGATTAACGGTCAGCTGCCGTGGCTGATGGACCCGCTCACCTTCAGCACCCTCCCGTGCCGGGCGTTGAGCCTTCATCAGCAGGCTTTCGCCGTGCTGGCGACCTTAACCAGCAGGCCGCAGCTGCAGTTTTTATGGGTCGATCCCGCCGCCCGCGGGCGCGGACTGGGACAGGAAATGCTGATGGCGCTCGCCCGTCGGTTTCCCGGCCTCGGTACGTCGGTGACTATCCCGGAGCGCTTTACGCCGCTGTTTCACGCCGCCGGCTATACGCCCATGGCATTAAAACAGTATGAGATGAGCGCGACCTTGAGCGCCCTGCCGCCAGCAGGGCGTTAAGATTCAGCCGTTACGCGGGTCGCTAATCGGCTGTCGGACCAGGAAAATATAGGCCAGCGCGCCGAGGGCGGTCACGCAGCCGCAGATAATCAGCGCCAGCTGGAATGAATGGGTGGTATCGACGATAAACCCGGTCACCAGCGGCGCGAAGGAGGCGCAGATAAAGCTGGCGAAGTTCTGGATGCTGCCGACGGACGCGGTCATCCTTGAGGCCACCGCGACGTGAATCAATCCCCAGCAGGAGGTGCCGGCAAAGTGGATGCAGAACAGCGCCATACCGATTAACAGCACCGCGGCGATTGAGGTAGTGGCCTGCGGCACGATAAGCGTAAATGCGGCGGAGCAGAACATCCCGGCAATAATGCAAATTTTACGGCTTTTGATCGGCGCCATGCCGCCTTTAACCAGCCAGTCGGTGACGTAGCCGTTGATGAGCATACCGGCGGCGCCGAACAGGAAAGGAATGGCGGCCATAAAACCGGTACTTTTCAGATCAAGGCTATATGCCGTTTGCAGGTAGCCCGGCAGCCAGGCCAGATACAGCCATGCGGTATAGTTGATGCCGCTGAAACCCAGCATCATTCCCCACATGGTTTTGTTTTTAAACAGGCTGCGCCATTCGGCAAAGCTTAGCGGGTCGCGGCGAACGTTGACGCTCCCGGCGTTAAGGTAGGCCTGCTCGTCGGCGGTGAGAGCGATATCCTCCCGGTTGCGATAGAGCATATACCAGCCGATAGCGACGAAGATCCCCAGCAAGCCGATGGTGATAAACATCCCGCGCCAGCCCATCATCAGCATCATGGCGGCCAGGATCGGCGGGCTGATGGCGACGCCAATAGTCGACGCGGCGTTGAAGAAACCCATCGGGCGGCCGCGCTCTTTAATATTAAACCAGTCGTTGATCACCTTGACGCCGCAGGGGTTCATCGGCGCTTCGCCGATCCCCATGCCGATACGCACCAGAACGAACTGGGTAAAGCTGTGCACCATTCCGGAGACCGCCTGAAACAGCGACCAGAAAAACATGCCCAGCCCCAGCATGATGCGCGGACCTTTACGGTCCAGCAGCGGCCCGCAGGGGAGCTGGGCGATGCCGTAGGCCAGCGAGAAAACGGACAGCAGCGCCCCGATTTCGGTGGCGCTCAGCCCCAACTCTTCGCGAATCGTTAAGTTCGCGACGGACAATGAACTTCTGTCGAGGTAGTTAATCACCGCCGCCAGAAATAACAGGATCATTGCCGTTGTCTGAATTTTTTTAATGCGAGTACTACGCGTTAACGTATTATCTAACGGAACTGAAATCGTCTCCGCTTTCCCTTTTTTAAAGGTTGTCTGCGGGTCGATAGTGATATTTCGTTGTTCCACGCCTGACTCCTGGCTATTCTATTTGAACGACAAGTGACACCGAATGGTTTAAACACCACCCACCTATTTCACAGTAAAGTAAGTCGACTTGTTTTCAGCATAAATAACCTTTTTTACGGCATTAGTTTATGTTTTGAGATTTGTGCTGCTGATAATCATTTTCTGTTTTTAATCGGTACTTAATGAGCCAGGGATTCGCTCTGTTTGAGCGAGTTAATCATCGACTGCTTCGCCGAGTTCAGGTGGTTACGCAGCGCCAGGTTGGCATCCAGATCGCTGCGGCAAATGAGCGCGCTGAGGATGGTCATATGTTCATCAATGGCGATGATATTGCGCTGTTTAAGGTCGCTTTCATCCCACTGATAGTGAAAGTGGAAGATCACGGAAATGATTTCAAGTGATTGATTAAAAAATATATTTTCCGCAGCGGACAGCAGCAGCGTATGAAAGTCGCGATCGAGCTGCGAAAACATACGAAAGCTGTCGCCGATGCTGTCCCGCAGGGCGCGATGGCGCTCAAGCAGGGTTCTGGCCTGCAGCCAGCGGGCGTCGTTATCCGGCAGGTTGAGGAAGTGCTGGAGCGCGTGGGTTTCCAGCATTTCCCGCAGTTCGAACAGCTGCTCCGCCCAGGATTGCTCAAACTTCTTCATGTTCCACTGGCCGCGCTTTTCGCTTTCAATCAGGTTGTAGCGGCTGAATTTCAACAAAAATTCTCTGACCACCACCGGACTGACGCCGGCAGCACGCGCCAGCTGTAGCTCGGAGAACATCTCCCCGGCGCGCAGCTGGCGCTGGTTGATCATGGTGAAAAACGCCTGTTCGAAGAGACGATTCTGTTCGGCCAGCGAGGCGCTGGAACCATCGAAGCCGTCCTGCACCTCCGGCTGGCGGAGGATCTGGTAATCCTGCTTGACCTGATGCAGCACGCCGCGCTCGCATAAGTGGCTGAGGATGTGGCGCACGGTGGTGCGGCTGATGTTGTACATCTCCGCCAGCGCGCTTTGAGAGGGCAGCGGCGAGGGAAGAAAGCCGCGCGCCATATCGTTAATGACCTGGTTAATGACGTTGTGACGAAGGTTTTGTGAACGGCTCATCATGGTTCTCCTGTTATTTCGTTATTAAAACCAGATTTAAAACATTTTTGTGCGCGAGCTTTCACAGTTTTCGCAATGACTTTAACCTCAATTCTGTTTTTCATCGATATCTAAGCCAACAAATACGGAGGCAATTATTATGACGTCGATGAATACACTAGTGTGCCAGGAACCCAAAAGATTTCACTGGGAAAAACGCCAGATTCCTATTCCCGGGGACGATGAGGTTCTCATTAAAATAAAAACGGTGGGGATTTGTGGCACCGATATTCACGCATGGGGCGGCAATCAACCTTTTTTTAGCTATCCGCGCGTTCTTGGTCATGAAATATGCGGCGAGATAATCGGTCTTGGTAAAAATATTCTTAATCTGAAAAGCGGCCAGCAGGTTGCCGTCATTCCTTACGTCGCCTGCCGCCAGTGTCCGGCCTGCCTGAGCGGCCGGACAAACTGCTGCGAGAAGATTTCGGTTATCGGCGTGCATCGGGACGGCGGGTTTAGCGAGTACCTCAGCGTTCCGGTTAAAAATCTGCTGGTGGTGGATGACGTCGATCCTGAAGCCGCAGCGCTAATTGAGCCTTTTGCCATCAGCGCCCACGCGGTGCGTCGCGCCGCTATCCGGGCGGGAGAGCAGGTGTTGGTAGTTGGCGCGGGCCCCATCGGCCTTGGGGCGGCGGCTATCGCCAAAGCCGACGGGGCGCAGGTGGTGGTGGCGGACACCAGTCCGGCACGGCGCGAACATGTGGCGCAGCATCTCGGTCTGAGCACCCTCGATCCTTCCGACCCGCAGTTTATCGAACAGCTGTGCGCCGCCTTCGGCGGTTCTCTGGCGCAAAAAGTGATCGACGCCACCGGGAATCAGCATGCGATGAACAACACGGTGAATTTAATTCGCCACGGCGGCAGCATCATATTCGTTGGCCTGTTTAAAGGTGAACTGCAGTTCTCAGATCCAGAATTTCATAAGAAAGAGACCACCATGATGGGCAGCCGCAATGCGACGGAAGAGGATTTTGCCAAAGTCGGGCGGCTGATGGCCGAGGGGGAAATCACCGCCAGGATGATGCTGACCCACCGTTACGATTTCAGGTCGCTGGCGGACATTTACGAAAGCGAAGTGATTAATAATCGCCAGCTGATCAAAGGCGTCATTCATTTTTAGCAGGTAAGCTCATGAAATCGTTAAACAGACAAGATTTTCCCGGGCCGCAGTACCCGACGCGCGCGATTCAGTTCGGCGAGGGCAACTTTCTGCGGGCGTTTATCGACTGGCAGCTGGATCTGTTGAATGAGAAAACCGATCTGGCGGCGGGAGTCACCATCGTTCGCCCGATCAACACCGAGTTTCCACCGTCGCTCAATACCCAGGACGGACTCTACACCACGGTGAGCCGCGGACTGGACGAAAACGGGGAGGCGGTGAGCGAGGCGCGGATTATTCGCTCCGTAAACAATGAAATTAACCCCTGGCAGGATTTTGCCGGCTATCTGGCGCTGGCCCGTAACCCGGATATTGCATTCGTATTTTCAAATACCACCGAAGCGGGCATCAGCTATCACGCCGGAGACCGGCCTGACGATAAGCCGCCGGTTAGCTTCCCGGCGAAGCTGGCCCAACTGCTGCTCGAACGGTTCCGCCATTTCAACGGCGCAGTGGATAAGGGCTGGACGATTATCCCGTGTGAGCTAATTGATTATAACGGCGAGGCGCTGAAGGCGCTGGTGCTGCGCTACGCCGAAGAGTGGCGATTGCCCGCGGCTTTTCACGACTGGGTTGAAACGGCCAATACGTTTTGTTCAACGCTGGTTGACCGCATCGTTACCGGCTACCCGCATGATGAAGCAGAAAAGCTGGAGGCGGAGCTGGGCTACCATGATGCTTTCCTCGATACCGCCGAATATTTCTGGCTGTTTGTTATCCAGGGACCGCGGGCGCTGGCGGAAAAGCTACGGCTTGACCGCTGCCCGCTTAATATTCATATCGTAGAGGATATCCGGCCCTACAAAGAGCGCAAAGTCGCCATTCTTAACGGCGCGCACACCGCGTTGGTCCCGGTGGCGTGGCTGTGCGGCGTGGATACCGTCGGCGAAGCGATGCGCGACGAAGCCATTCGCCATTATGTGCAGCAGACCATCGGCGAGGAGATTATCCCGGCGCTGGATTTGCCCGCTGATGAGCTACGCCAGTTTGCTGATGCCGTTACCGGACGCTTTCTCAACCCGTTTATCCACCATCAGCTGCTCTCCATCGCCCTGAACGGGATGACCAAGTTTCGCACCCGGATCCTGCCGCAGCTGCTGACGAATATCCGCCAGCATGGCGTCATTCCGCCGCGCTTAACCTTTGCCCTGGCGGCGCTTATCGCCTTCTACCGCGGCCAGCGTGACGGGCAAGCGTATCCGTTACAGGATGATGACGTCTGGTTAACTCGTTTTGCCGAAGGGTGGGCGCAGGTGGCCCAGGGCCGCCCGCTGGGTGAGCTGGTGACGGAGATTTTGCAGGATAACGCGCATTGGGGCGAGGATCTGACGGGGATTCCCGGACTTGCCGAACAGGTCACGCGGTATCTGGAAGTGATTTTGAGCGAGGGGATGCGGGAGGCCCTGATACGGTTATAGCCGGTTTGTTGTGCGGCGCCCGCGGATTTGGGCGTCGTTTTTTTTTGTGCTCTGAACCGCAAAAAATGAATTAAGCGCCAACGCCTGGCGGATTTCCCGCATCATAAGCCCCTGACAGGCGAAGAGGGGGATGCGATGCGTAAAACGGAACTGTTGGCTTTTCTGCAAAATCAGACCGATTTTTTTGATCCGGATAACCTGAGCGAGGTCTTCACCGCCGGCTACCTTGCCCGGCGTTTTGCCATGCAAAGAAACACCGCCAGCCACTATCTGAATCAGCTGGTGGCCCAGGATGTGCTGGTGAAGATCAATACCCGTCCGGTCTATTTCCTGCATAAGGCCGCCTTCTGCCAGCAGTTTTTCCCCCTTTCCCGCAGCGAGTACGCCAGCATGGCGGAGCTGCTGGCGGAGAGCGACCGACAGCCGGAGCAGGCGGATCATTTCTCATTGCTGACCGGTCATGACGGCAGCCTGCGCAAGCCTATCGAACAGATGAAAACCGCGCTGTTTTATCCTAACGGCGGGCTACCGCTGCTGATCACCGGCGACAGCGGTACCGGCAAGAGCTATATGGCGGAGTTGATGCACGAGTTTGCTATCGCCCAGGGACTGCTGGCGCCCGATGCGCCCTTTGTCAGCTTCAACTGCGCCCAGTACGCCAGTAACCCGGAGCTGTTGGCCGCCAACCTGTTTGGCTACGTTAAAGGCGCGTTTACCGGCGCGCAGGGGGATAAAGCCGGGGCGTTTGAGGCGGCAAACGGCGGCGTGCTGTTTCTCGATGAAGTCCATCGTCTGGATGCGCAGGGCCAGGAGAAGCTCTTCACCTGGCTGGATCGCAAGGAGATTTATCGGGTGGGGGAAACGGCGCAGGGGATGCCGATTTCTCTGCGGCTGGTGTTTGCCACCACCGAAGATATTCACAGCACTTTTCTGACCACCTTTATTCGCCGTATTCCGATCCTCGTTAGCCTGCCTGATTTACAAAACCGCAGCCGCCACGAAAAAGAAGCGTTAACGCTGCAGTTTTTCTGGCAGGAGGCGCGCACGTTGGCCGCCCGGCTGCAGCTGACGCCCCGGCTGCTACAGGTGCTGACGCACTATGTTTATCGGGGTAACGTCGGTGAGCTGAAGAATGTGGTGAAGTACGCCGTTGCGTCGGCGTGGGCGAGGTGCCCGGGCAGCGAGAGGCTTAACGTCACGCTGCACGATCTGCCGGAAAATATCATAGCCGCGACGCCAGCGCTCAGCGAACCGATGGGCCAGCAGGAGCCGCTGCTTATCGAACCGCAGACCAGTCTGGTCTGGCTGCTGCGCGCGCGCGATCCGCTTCAGGGGCTGATCTACGATATTCAGTGCCGCGTTCTGGCGCTATATGAAGCGGTATTGAGTAAAAAAACGGTTTGGGAAGAGGCGCAAAAAAAAATGGGCGAAGAGATTGAAACTCTCTTCGATCGGCTTATTTTCGATAATCACGATGCCAGCAGTTCGCATCTGCTACTGCTGCTGACCCATCAGGCGCGGGAAGAGTTTTATCGCCTTGAAAAGCGCTTCAATATCCAGTTTAACGGCAACTGTATTTACGCCCTCAGCCACTACCTGATACATCGTTCTCGCCAGGCGCACTCCACCATGAGCAACGAGAAAAGCCGCCAACTGGAGGATTTCCTGGCGCAAAAGTTTCCGCTGCTGTATCGCTTTTGTGAAGAGATCCTCGCCGCGCTGGCGCTGAAGTTGGATATTGAACCCCGACGCATTGACCTGCTGTTGCTGGTGTTGTGGTTACAGAAAAACGGCGCCATCAGCCAGCAGAAGGTCACCCGGGCGATCGTTCTCGCCCACGGTTACGCCACCGCCAGCAGCATCGCCAACGTGGCGAACCGGTTGCTGAAAAGCCAGCTGTTTGAGTCATTCGATATGCCGCTCGACGTGACGCCGGAGGCTATCGCCGACCAGGTGATGGCCTATATCGAGAGCCACTCGCTGGCTTCCGGGCTGATCATCCTGGTCGATATGGGATCGCTGAACGCTATTCACAGCCACTTTAACCGCCGTCTGACCACGCCGGTGGCGATTATTAATAACGTCTCGACCGGGATGGCGATGTACGTCGGAGAGCGGATTTTGCAGGGCGATATGCTGGAGGATATTGTCCGTGAGATTGGCGATGATCTCGCGGTTGAGCATCAGCTCTATTATCCGCAGGCGGACAAACCGCGGGCGATTCTCACGACCTGCGCCACCGGCCTGGGGGCGGCGGCGAATCTGTCGGCGCTGTTAAAAGCCAGTATTCCCGAAGCGCTCGGCATCGATATTGTGGCCTGCGATGTGGAAACGCTCGCCGATCCCGCGCGGCGGGAGCCGATGCTCAGCCGCTACGAGGTGTTAGCGATCGTCGGTACACTCGACCCGCATCTTGCCGATCTGCCGTGGATCTCGCTGGATTCGCTGATTTCCGGCCAGGGCAGCCGCCCGCTGATGCGTATTTTCGGCGAGCTGGCCACCTCTGAACAGGTCAGCGAAATTAATAACCTGCTCCTGAAAAATTTCTCGCTGCGCCGGGTGATCGAGTCGGTGACAATCCTCGATACCGCAAAGGTCATCAATCAGGTCGAGCAGTTTTTACTGCGCTATGAGCATCTGGCCGGCTGCGACGTGCCCAACGATCGCAAGGTGGCGCTGTACGTGCATATCAGCTGTCTGATTGAGCGACTGATCCGCAACGCGTCGCCATCCCATTATTCCGGAAGGCAGTGTCCGGAGAGCGAGCTGGTTATTCTCCGCGAGGCCTTTAGTGTCATTGAGAGCGGATATAGTGTCAAAATCCCCGCCGTAGAGCTGTATTACATTCACGATATCCTGACTCGGGAAACGGAATTTATTCAGGAAGATCAAGAGTTTTAATTCCCTTCATCCGTTGGTCCTTGCGCTAACCGGCGCGCCACTGTTTCTGGCACGCCGGTTGCAATTAAGAAAGCAGTGGAATGCGCTTTCGAGGTAAGGATGAAACGACACTATATTTTTGCCAGCCATGGCACCTTTGCTAACGGTCTGCTGAACTCCGTGGAGCTGATCCTCGGCAAGCAGCCGGATATTCATACCCTCTGCGCCTATATCGAAGAGGAGGCCGATCTAACGCAGCAGGTGGAGACGCTGCTGGCGCGTTTTCCCGCTGAGGATGAGCTGATTGTCATTACGGATATTTTCGCCGGTAGCGTCAATAATGAATTTGTGCGTTTTTTATCGCGTCCTAATTTTCATTTATTGTCCGGTTTAAACTTGCCGCTGATTATTGATTTGCTTATTTCCGCAGCGGAAGAAAATACCGAGAAATTAATTTCTGAAGCATTAATAAGCGCCAAAGAGAGCATCCAGTACTGCAATCAGACGATTGCCAGTGCGATGACCGTTGATAAAGACTTCTGAAATGAGGGAACACCATGATTACGCTATTAAGGGTAGACCATCGATTACTCCACGGCCAGGTCGCTTTTTCCTGGACCCAGTATGTCGGGGCCGATTGCATTTTAATTGCCAACGATAATGTCCCCACTGATGAGCTGCGGAAAACCACGATTAAGCTCGCCAAGCCGCCTTCGGTAAAACTGGTGATTAAAAATATTGACGACGCTATAGAAGCGATAAAAAGCGGCGTTACGGATAAATATAATCTCTTTATCGTTGTGGAGTCGGTGAATGACGCCTGGCGTATTGCCAGCGCCGTCGCGGAAATAAAAAGTATTAATCTCGGTGGGATTAAGGCTAAAGAGGGCAGCAAAAATATCTCTAAGGCGATTAATTTACTCCCGGAAGAAATAGAGCAACTGCAGCAACTGGTCGGGAAAGGCGTCGAGGTTGAGATCCGCCAGGTCCCTAACGATCGCAAACAGCTTTTTGCGGAATGCGTTTAATTCCGGAGGACAGATTATGGTAGAGGCTCTCTTACTGGGTCTGGTGGCGTTTATCGCGCAATCGGAATATGCATTAGGGACGTCGCTGATTTCGCGGCCTATCGTCACCGGGCTGCTGACCGGACTGGTGCTGGGGGATGTGCAGACCGGCGTCATCATGGGGGCAACGCTCGAGCTGGCGTTTATTGGATCTTTCTCCGTCGGCGCGTCGATACCGCCTGACGTGGTAACCGGCGGCATTCTCGGGGTGGCGTTCGCCATTACCTCCGGCGCGGGAACGGAAACGGCGCTGCTGCTTGGCCTGCCTATCGCCACCCTGACGCTAATCCTGAAAAACGTTTATCTGGGGATGTTTATCCCGATGCTCAGCCAGAAGGCTGACGGCTACGCGGAACGGGCGGATACGCGGGGCATTGAGCGGATGCATCTGATTGCCGGCTTCGGGCTGTCGCTGATGCTGGCCACGGTGGTGACCGTTTCATTCCTGGTCGGCAGCAACGCGGTGAAATCCCTGCTCGATACCATCCCGGAATTTATCAAACACGGGCTCAGCGTCGCTACCGGCATCATTCCGGCTCTCGGCTTCGCGATGCTCGCCAGGCTGCTGATTAACAAGAAAGTCGCGCCGTACTTTTTCCTCGGCTTCGTGCTGATGGCCTACCTGAAAATCCCGGTGACCGGCATCGCCATTCTTGGCGCAATCGTGGCGGTGGTCATGGTTAACGTCACCGCGTTGAGCTCACCTCGTACGACGACAGAACAAGGAGTCAGCGATGACGACGAAGATGATTTCTGAAGAGACCCTGCGCCCGCAGGAGCAAGAAGAGACCCGTATTACGCCGCGCGATTTACGCCGGGTGTTCTGGCGCTCCTTCCAGATGGAGTTCTCGTGGAACTATGAGCGGCAGATGAATCTCGCCTTTGTTTACGCGCTGATTCCGGTGCTGAAAAAGCTCTATCCGCGCAAAGAGGAGCTGGCCGGAGCGTTGAAACGACATCTGGTGTTCTTCAATACCACGCCGCATATCGTCACATTGCTGCTGGGGATCACCACGGCGATGGAGGAGAAAAATAGCCAGCAGAAAAACATGGACGCCAACGCGATTGATAACGTTAAAGCGTCGCTGATGGGGCCGCTGGCCGGGTTGGGGGACTCCTTTTTCTGGGGGACGCTGCGGCTGATCGCCACCGGCATCGGCACCAGCCTTGCGCTAAAGGGTAACGTTCTCGGACCCATTCTGTTTCTGCTGGTGTTTAACGTACCGCATATTCTGGTGCGCTGGTTCTTTACCCGCTGGGGCTACGTGCTGGGCACCGGGGTGCTGCAGCGGATCCAGAAGAGCGGAATGATGGAGAGCCTGACCTACGGGGCGTCGATTATCGGCCTGATGGTGGTGGGCGCGATGACCGCCTCAATGATTGATATCACTATCCCTGTCTCTTTCGGTGCCGGGGAGGCGAAAACCCAGGTACAGGACATTATCAACGACATTCTGCCCTGCATGCTGCCGTTGCTGAGCTTTGGCATCGTTTACTGGCTGCTGGGGCGTAAGGTCAAACCGCTTTCTATTATTGGCGGGATGGCGCTGGTGGGCATTCTGGGTTCGTGGATTGGCTTGTTTTAACGGGAGTCGAAAATGGTACCAACAATGATGATGTATATCAGCGAAGAGCCGGCCTGTCTGGCGCAGATCCTGCGCGACTATCGGCAAAAGCTGGCGGCGATTGAGGATTTCGCCCGCCAGCATCCGGTACGCCGTATTTTGCTGCTGGCGACCGGATCGTCGCTAAACGCCGCACTGTGCGCGCGCTATTTCTTTGAACAGCGCTTCGGCGTGTTGGTTGAAATTAAAGAGCCGTATAACTTTACGCATTACGAGGCTGTCGATCCGCATACCGATCTGGTGGTGGCGATTTCGCAGAGCGGAAAAAGCGCCTCGACGCTGGAGGCGATGCGCAAGGTCCAGGCGGCGAATCTGCCGGTTTTTGCCTTGACCTCCGACCCGCAAAGCCCGATAGCCCGCGATTGCGACGGGGTACTGGATATCAATACCGGTATTGAGAGCGTAGGGTTTGTCACCCGCGGATTTAGCGCGACGGTACTGAATTTGCTGCTGATGGCGCTGATGATTGCCCGTGTCCAGGGAAGAGTCAGCGAGGCCGAGGAGCAGCGCTATCTTGACGAGCTGCAGCGGCTGGCGGCGGCTATCCCGGATGTTATCGCCCGCACCTCGCGCTTTATCGACAGGAACGGCGAAGCGCTGCGGGGCGGCGAACGATTTATCGCCATCGGCTATGGCGCGCTGGTTGGCGTGGCGAAGGAGTTCGAAACCAAATTTACCGAGACGGTGCGGGTCCCTTCTAGTGGATTTGAACTTGAGGCCTATATGCACGGCCCCTATCTGGAGGCGAACGCCCGTCACGTGATGCTGTTTATTGAAGATGCGCCGGATGCGCGTACCCGGGCGCTGCGGGACTATATGGCGCCGTCCATTGCCCGGGCCTTTACGCTGACGCTCAGCGATAAAGAGGATGAGCAGGCGCTGGCGCTGAACTGTCCGTGTGACCATCACCTGGCGCCGCTGCTGCTAATCGTTCCGGTCCAGATGCTGGCATGGCATACCGCCCGACTAAAAGGGATCGATCTGGCAAAACGTATTTTTGACGATTTTGACCGCGTATTAAAAAGTAAAATCTGATTATTCAGGAGAATAACTATGTTGGGTTTTAATCAGGACGAGTACCTGACCAGTGCTCGCGAGATCATCGCTGCGCGTCAGCAGGCAGAAGCCGTCGCCGACGATATTTATCACAGCGGCTGTAGCGCGTTATTTTTCGCCTCGGTAGGCGGTTCTTTGGCGCCGATGATGGCAATAAATGAGTTTGCAAAAGAATTAACCAGCGTACCTGTTTACCTTGAGCAGGCGGCGGAATTAATTCATCGTGGGCACAAAAAATTAAATAAAGATGCGGTGGTGGTGACGTTATCCAAGTCCGGCGATACCAAAGAGTCGGTCGCCATTGCCGAATGGTGCAAAGCGCAGGGGATTCGCGTGGTGGCCATTACCCGTAACGCTGATTCGCCATTAGCTGAGGCGGCGAGCTGGCATATTCCGATGTGCCACAAAAACGGCGTGGAATATGAATATATGCTGCTGTACTGGTTATTCTTCCGTGTTATTTATCGTCACGGCGACTTTGCCGATTACGATCGTTTTGCCAGCCAGCTGGAACTGCTGCCGGAAAATCTCCTGCAGGCCAAACGCCGGTTCGATCCGCAGGCGGATAAAATAGCCGCTCAATATCATGGCTGCGACTATATGATGTGGATTGGCGGCGCGGAAATGTGGGGCGAGGTCTATCTGTTCTCGATGTGTATTCTTGAAGAGATGCAGTGGAAGCGGACCAAGTCGGTGAGTTCCGCCGAATTTTTCCACGGCACGCTGGAGTTGCTGGAGAAAGAGGTTCCGCTGTTTCTGGTCAAAGGCGAGGGTAAATGCCGGGGGCTGGATGAGCGCGTTGAACGCTTCGCTGAGAAGATCACCAACCATCTGGTGGTGATTGACCCGCGCGACTACCCGCTGAACGGCATCGATGATGCTTTCCGCTGGATTATGGCGCCGTGCGTGGTTTCCACCCTGCTGGTGGACAGGCTGGCGGCCCATTTTGAACATCACACCGGGCACGATCTCAATATTCGCCGTTATTACCGTCAGTTTGATTACTAAGCCTTGCTTGCGGCGGCCTGGCTGGCCGCCGCGCTATTCTCCGAGGCGCTTCCCAGAAAATCATCGCCAAAACCAACCGGGTAAAAAGCGGTGGTAGAGTCCGGCTTTCCTTCACTTTCAGGCAAGCGGACGGCCATGAAAAAACGGATGACGTCGACGCCGCACGATGCGGTATTCAAACGATTTCTTCGCCACCCGGAGACGGCGCATGATTTCCTCACGCTCTACCTTCCCCAAGCGATCCGCCAGCGGTGTGATTTTGCGACGCTGCGGCTGGAGCCAGCGAGCTTTATTGATGAGGATTTGCGCGCCTGTTATTCGGACGTGCTGTGGTCAGTACAAACCCGCTCCGGCCCGGGGTATGTTTATGTGGTCATAGAACACCAGAGCTCGCCGGATAACCATATGGCTTTTCGCCTGATGCGCTATGCGATTGCCGCGATGCAGCGGCATCTCGACGCTGGGCATAAAGCGCTGCCGCTGGTCGTGCCGATGCTTTTTTATCATGGTGCGGCCAGTCCCTATCCCTTTTCCCTGAACTGGCTGGATGAATTTGCCGACCCGCAGATGGCGAAGAAGCTGTATGCCTGCCCGTTTCCGCTGGTTGACGTAACGGTGATGCCGGATGATGAAATCGTTCAGCATCGGCGGGTCGCTTTGCTGGAGCTGATGCAAAAGCATATTCGTCAGCGCGATCTCAGCGGGATTACGGAGTCGTTGGCGACCCTCGTGATGCTGGGATACACTAACCGCAGGCAGTTGAGAGTGCTGTTTCATTATATGCTGCAGTACGGCAATTCCGCCGATCCAGGCGTGTTTCTCCGCCGGTTGGCCCGCCGTCTGCCACAATATGAGGAGAGATTAATGTCCATCGCTCAAAAGCTCAAGCAGGAAGGGCGGTTAGAGGGCCGGCAAGAAGGGCGCCAGGAAGGGCTGCAGGAAGGGCTGCAGGAAGGGAGCCGACGGGAAGCGCTGCGCATTGCCGGCAGTATGCTGCAGAACGGTTTGGATAAGGAAACGGTCCAGCGAATTACCGGACTTTCGGCGGATGAACTCAAGCCGCTGCATTGTTAATACCCGGCCTCCACAACCATGGCCCGGCGCAAAAAGTCGCCGGGCGCGATGACTTAACCTTCGCTTTTCACCACTTTGATTTCAACCATGCCGATGCCCAGTTGGCGCGGGGAATGGCCGAGAATATTACCCTCGTTCGTGGACTGCGGGTCCGGCGGCGCAATCGTCAACGTGTTGCTGCGCGACGGATTATCGAAATGCAGGGTCGTGGTGGTGACATCATTGGCCAGCGTTAGCGTTTGTTCGCTGTTGCCCACGCGTACCGGAATCGGTTTATTGGCGTTTGGCCCGTAGGCTTTGGCGGTAATCACCAGGTCGAATTTCTCCGGCAGCGGCTCTTTATATTCAATTTTCACTTCACTGCCGAGCTGCGCGTTCGACCAGCGCCCCCATGATTCCGGGCGAGATATGCCGCTGAATTGCTTCACCTCTTCCGGCGCGCCGGCCACGTTGAACAGGAAGCTGTCGGCTTTATAGCGAATATCGTTATCGACAATCTTCAGAGTATCGACGTTGCCCTTATAACGTTCCATATCGATAAGGGTATCTTTAAAGGCGGTTTTACCCTGCCACTGGGCTTTGTCAACGCGCTGGACCTGCTGTTCGCCGCCCAGTTGACCCTGGGATACGCACCAGTCGGTGGAGAGCGCCAGCTCCGGCGACCATAGCTGACCCATTTTGTAGCAGCGGTCGACCCAGACGAAGTTATCGCGTGGCGCGAAGTCGGCTAGCTGGAAGCGCAGCGGCGCGGAGTATTCGCTCTCCGGCAGCGGCTCAACGCGCTTATCGGAGATGCGCAGCAGCAGCGGCAGGCGGAAATGGCTGCCGGAGAAGGAGATCATATTCTTCTGCGAATCAACGGTGAAATTCTTCATCTCTTTGGGGAAATTCCACAGGCGGATGATATCCGGCTTCCACGCCAGCACCTTCTCTTTCATATTGAGGAAAACGCTTGAAAGCGACTCCCCGGATAGACTGCTGCGGCCAAGACCAATAAAGTTATCGCCGCCGAGAATATCCAGCACCGTCGCGCCGTTGTCCATAGTATTACGTTTAACGGCCAGCGTATCCTGCTGGGGCTTATCGCCGCGCAGAATGAAAAACAGGTTGCTGCGATCCTGTTTATTCAGATACTCCCAGGCGGTGTTTTTCATCGCCAGGTGATCGGATGAGACCACAATGACCGTATTTTTGAACCACGGCGACGCTTTAATCTTCTCAATTAACGCCGCGATATGCTCCTGACTACAGGAAACGGCGCTGAAAGAGAGGTTCTTTTTACCGTCCATATCGTAGCTTTTGCGCTGGCAGGTACGGGAAATAAAACCATCCGGATGATGGGTGTCGACCGTCAGCGCAAACAGCGAGAAGCGTTTTCCCGATTGTGAAAGCGCTTCGAATTTTTTCCAGGTTTCATCAAGCACCGTATCATCGTAGAAGCCCCAATCGTTTCGGTAGGTTGGGTCGGCGACCGTGGTTTTTAGCTCTTCCGCGCCGTACAGATGATCGAAGCCGTGCGATTTCAGGAAAACGTCTTTTCCGGCAAAGCGCAGGTTAGCGCCCTGTACGAAGTAGTTCTCATAACCCGAGTTTTTCAGGATATCGCCGAGGCAGATATTCTGCGGGAAAAAACTGGAAACCGAAGCCGATGCGTTGCCTTCAAACGGCGCAAACAGCGGTATCCCGCACTGGGAAGCGACCATTCCGGCAATCGTGTAGTCAGTACCGGGGAGCTGGGCGGTGTTGCTGAAATCCAGGCCCTCGCTTTTTAGCTTGCCGAGCTCCGGGGTCAGGTTCGGGAAGGCGTCGTTATCAAAATAAGTGCGCTCAAGGCTTTCGCCGTAGATGTACACCAGGTTCAGTTTCGGGTCCGCGATGCTTTTTGACGGTTCTTTGTAGTAAGCCACAAAGTCAGGATCGCCATCGCGGGACTGGGATTTGACCAACTCGCTAATCTGGCGGAAGGCCGGACTGGCGTCCACGGACGCCAGCGCCAGGACCAGCGCCACCAGGCTGTAACCAAAGTGATGAGGATGATGCCGGCGGCGGCGCAGTATCCAGCCGAGTGCGCCAAATACCGCGACCAGCGCCACGACCAGCCCAACGCCCGGCAGAATATATTTGCCCACGCCAGCGCCCGTCAGGCTGTTGGTCAACGTATAAAGTACCGCGTCATTGATACCGTCGCCGGTGAAGTAATTGCTGGCGTAGAGGGTAATATTCAGAATAACGAACAGGCCCAGCACCGTGAGCGTGGCGGCGAACCACCAGGTATTACGACCGGCTTTTAACGCATAAATCATCACCGAAGCAACAAACAGGGCGATGGATAACAACTCTGACACAGCTCATCCTCATTCACGCCAGCTGTCGGCTGGCCAGATAGATCTTTTTCCACGCTACACTGTAATTGCAGCGCAATATTGCCGCAATTGTATCGTCATGAATTTGTGCTGTGGTTCAGAATTGGTTTAGAAATCGCCATTTTTGACCCGCTTCACATCTTGTCTGCCAGGGGTTCAGAAGGAGAGATGTTAAAAAACAGAGGTTGCGGCCGCGCTGGCCAGGGTAAAGCGCCAAACGCGGCATTATGCGGCCAGGATCAGGAGAGGAAGCTAACGCCCTGTTTTAATACCAGGTCGCAGGCTTTGGTTTTCACTTTTTCTGCCAGCGGGCTACTGCCGAGGCTATTCAGATTCAGCTGCTGACCGTCTTTGCTACTCAGCAAGCCCTGAAGGCCATCAAGATAATTGGTGTCTTCTTTTTGTTTTTCCGGCGCGCTGAGACCCAGCTTATCCAGAACCTGGTTTTTAATGTTTTCGGTATTGGTTACCGACGTCAGTTTCTGTTTCGCGCAATAAGACATAATCCCGGCGGCATTATTCATGCTGCTGGAAGTCAACGACTGACTGCCGCCGTTGAGCAAACCGGTCAGCGAAGAGAGGGACATGCCGCCGCTTTGCTGGCTACCGCTCTGGCTGCTGAGCTGGTTCGCAGCGCTGGAGAGAGAGTCCTGCCAGGAGGTGGCGTGAGCGCCGAAGGTCAATAAAGCGCTGGCCACCATCGCCGTGCGGAATAACGTTTTTACAGATTTCATAGACATACTCTTCGCCGTGACTGAACAATGTCCTGATTATAACGCCGGCAGTGTTCAGAAATATCTTAATACTCTTTGCCGGTCACGCGATCGCGGTAGCTGTCCCAGTTGAAGTTGACCCACAGGCTATTGCCCAGCCGCATGCGGTCCATGACGCGCTCGCCAAGAAGCTTGTTCATCTCGTCCATGGTGCTGTTAGTCAGCATACCGGTGGGACGTTTTGACGAAGAGCGACGATCGACGATCTGGTTAATGATAACCTTTTCGTAGCGTGATTCCGTTTGCATCCCGATTTCGTCAATCACCAGCAGGTCGACTTTGCTCAGGTCGGTGAGAAGCTGCTCTTCGCTGGTTTCCCGGTTGCCGAAGGTATCTTTCATCGCTGACATGATATCGGCGACGGTAATAATCAACACCGACTTGCCCCGCAGCAGCAGTTCGTTGCAGATAGCGGCGGCGAGGTGGTTTTTTCCGGTGCCCGGTTTGCCGGAAAAGATAAAGCTGGCGATATTGCCGTCGAACTCCTCGACGTACTGGCGCGCTCGGGAAAGCGCAATCATCTGGCCTTCACACTCAACCCGGTAGTTATCCAGCGAGCAGTTCTGGTGCAGCGGTCGGATACCGGAACGGTTAAAGGTACGCTGCATTTTCATGGCGCGGTTTTCGCGTTCCAGCGCTTCAGACCGCAGCTTGCCCTGTTCTTTTTGCCATGCCAGCAGCTCCTCACCTGTCTTAAACGCGGGTTCGACATGGGCTGGCATCATCTTTTGCAGGCGCTTCATTAAATCGCCGACATTTTTCATGCTCATCCGCGGAATCCTCGTGGAATATGATTTTCGGGTTCGCTAATCGCGTTGACGTCACGCCGCGGCTGGCCGCCGTTGCTGGCCCGGCCAATCTGTACGCTGCGTGCTAGCTTCTGCTGCCACTGGACATGATGAAAGACTTTACCTTCCGCCTGCCAGTAGGCGACAAATGCGGCCAGCTCTTCCGGCGTAACGGGCTGGCTTAGGGCGATGCCCCACAGCGCAGCCAGACGCTGAAAATCGGCATCCGGCTGCCAGTCAGCGTACATCGGGAATTTGCCCATCGGTACTGCAACGGGAACCGCCGTCGGCTCGTCAAAAAACTGCGCGTCGAGGGCGATATCGCTATTGGGGCGCGCCAGTTTGGCTTCCAGCTCCAGCAGCTGCGCCAGACGCTCCGGCGTCAGCGCATAGAAGGCGGGGGCATTGTTGGTAAATACGGCGACGGCGCCGCTGGCCGATTTTGCCAGTACCGCTGCGTGATCCTGCATGAAGTCATCCAGACCGCTAAAATCGGTAGTTAATATTCGTGAAGACATAAATCAATCTCAACTCTGAACAACTAAAAGGAGAGGGGTAGCTGCACACATAGTAGCATAGAGGTCGCTCAGGAAGGAGCGCCGCAGGTAACCCGGCGGCGCGGTGAATTAAACGCGCGGACGCTTGCGATACAGCCAAAGCCCCGGGATAGAAAGACCGATCGATAATGCGCCAACGATGGATGAAGCCTTGAGAAAGTTACTCAGCAGCATAATCATCATCTCTTCCGAGTAGCCGAAATGGCTGATTTTGACCGCTGAAATCATCGCGGTATAGGCAGAGATACCGGGGAACATCGGGATCACCGCCGCTACGGTGAAAATCTTCGGGTGCGCCAGATACCAACGGGACCACTGGATCCCAATGCTGCCAACCAGCAGGGCGGCCATGAACGTTGCCCACTCGATATTAAAACCTGCCGTCATCATGACCATGCGCGAGCCGTGGCCGATAGCCCCCAGCAGCGCGCACCAGCGCAGCGCTCGCTGTGGGACGTTGAATACCATGGCGAACCCAACGGCGGGGATGGCTGCCAGAGCCATATCCTGCGCCAGCGCGTAGAGATACATAATTATGCCCATCCGCGTAGCCCCCACATCGTCATCGCCATCACCACGCCAATACAGGTGGCGAGCGTGAGCAGACTGGCAATGGCCCAGCGCGCCAGGCCGGTATTGATATGCCCTTTAAACATGTCGGCAACGGCGTTGATCAGCGGAAAGCCGGGTACCAGCAGCAGTACGCTGGCGGCCATCGCTATCGTCGGCGTGCTGGCGAAAGCGGGCAGGCGCAGCATCAGTCCGGAGATGGTCGTTGCGACGAAGGCGGTGAGGCAGAAATTGATTTGCGGATGCATAGAGCGATGGGTGAGTACCTGACGAATATACATGGCTATCGTACTGGCGCAGAAGGTGACCAGCGCGCCATCCCAGCCGCCGTTGTTAAGTTTGCAAAAGCAGGCGCAGGAGAGGCCGACCATTAACACCAGTAGCCAGCGTGGGTAGCGCAGCGGTTTGATTTGCGCGAATCGTTTTTCGACATCCTTATAATCCAGCAGTTTATGCTCTGCCATAATCACAATATGCTGAACTTCCGTGACGACGTGCATGTTGATGCCGCGATCGGTGTTTTTTCGCGTTGAAGTCAGGCATTCGCCATCTTTGATGGTTGTGAGCACAATTGCATTGGAAGAGATGGCGCTTTCAACGCTATCCATCCCCAACGCCAGGCCCAGACGAGTTGAAAGCTCCTCAACCAGCGCGCTTTCCGCGCCATGCTGTAATAAGAAAAGACCACATTGAATGCACAAGCGCGTGATTGCGCGCTGGGTTGCCCGATCTGCTTGCATAAATACCTGCTGTCCGTGATGCCCGATGCCGTAGTGTCTGGCGATACTTTTACCTGAAGTCGTGCTTTCTCTGAGCGGTCAGGATCAAACAATGTGTAAAAAAACACCCGCTCTGCGGGCTCTGTGAAAATTTGAACTCAGCCACACTTCCGCAAGATTGGTGAAAAGTACAATTTTTGCGCCATTTTCTCCCTTCTTTTTCCCGGCAGACTTATCAAAAATGCAAATTCAAACTTTTAATAAACAAAAAACAAACAAATAATTAACCTTGCTGAGGCGATCCTATGAAAACACAAGTGGCGATTATCGGCGCGGGTCCGTCCGGACTCCTGTTGGGGCAGCTCTTACATAACGCCGGGATTCAGACGGTGATACTTGAGCGACAGACGCCCGAGTATGTGCTGGGGAGGATCCGTGCGGGCATTCTGGAAAGCGGAACGGTAGAGCTGCTGCGCGAAGCCGGGGCGGCCCGGCGAATGGATGCTGAAGGCCTGATCCATCATGGGGTCGAGTTTCTGTTTGAAGGCAAGCGCGTACCGGTTGCGCTGACGGAGTTGACGGAAGGCAAAAGCGTGATGGTATACGGCCAGACTGAGGTGACGCGGGATTTAATGGCGGCGCGGGCGGAATGTGGCGCCCCGACGATTTATGGCGTTAGCGACGTCACAATTAATGATGCCAAAAGCGATAGACCATCGGTCTCTTTTACCTGTAACGGAGAAAACCTCCTCCTGGAGTGCGACTTTATCGCCGGTTGCGACGGCTTTCACGGCGTGTCCCGGCAGAGTATTCCGGCAGGGGTTCTGAAAGAGTACGAGAGCGTCTGGCCGTTTGGCTGGCTGGGACTGCTTGCCGACACGCCGCCGGTAAATCCGGAGCTTATTTACGCTCACCACGAACGCGGGTTTGTGCTGTGTAGTCAGCGCTCACTAACCAGAAGTCGCTATTATCTGCAGGTACCGCTTAGCGAAAAGGTGGAGGCCTGGTCTGATGAGCGCTTTTGGAATGAACTTAAACGGCGTCTCCCTGATGAGTTATCCGGCAAGTTAGTGACGGGTCACTCACTGGAGAAGAGCATCGCGCCGCTGCGCAGCTATGTGGTGGAGCCGATGCAGTACGGGAAGCTATTTCTGGTGGGAGATGCGGCGCATATCGTACCGCCAACCGGGGCAAAAGGGTTGAATCTCGCAGCGTCCGACGTGAACTATTTATGGCGGATCCTGCGCGAGTATTATCACCATGGCCGCGTTGACCTCTTAGCCAGCTACTCGCGTTTGGCGTTGGATCGGGTGTGGAAGGGGGAGCGTTTCAGCTGGTTTATGACGCGTCTGCTGCATGATTTTCCGCAGCAAAGCGAGTTCGATAGAAAAATGCAGGCGGCGGATCGTCGTTATTATCTGCAATCACGCGCCGGCTTAACCACTATCGCTGAAAACTATGTTGGTCTGCCGATGGAGCGCGTGGCGTAACACCAAAAATATCCGGAGGCGTGATGCAGGCAGTGAGCACCATTCCCGTTTTCAAACTGTATGGCGAAGAGCAGGGCTGGCCAACGCCCGAACTTCTGCACTGTGAGTCGATACTCCAGCGCAGCCATCTTTATGAATGGCATATCCGCGTGCATCAGCATGCTGAGCTGGTGCAGCTGTTGTACCTGCATAAAGGGCGGGCGGAAATTGAAATCGAAGGAACAACGACCGTGATGGTGGAATCCTGTATTCAGGTTGTTCCGGCGCTTTGTATTCATGGATTTCGATTTTCGCCGGGCACGGAAGGATACGTTTTATCCCTGGCATTACCCCTGCTCAGGAGGGTTGAGAATCAGTTTGGCCGCCAGTTGGATCTCCTCGGCCAGCCGCAGTGTGTGCCGGTAAAAGCCTCTCGGGGCCATATTCGGGCGCTGTTTACCGCTTTGCGAGAAGAGTACCGTGAGGAGTACGATGCGCGTGAAATGATGCTGCATTCGCTGCTGGGAGCGCTGCTGGTCTGGCTGAATCGGCAATATCGCCCACAGCCGATAGCGGAGGACAAAGCGGAACGCAAGCGTAGCGTGATGCGCCATTTCTCTCGTCTCATTGAAAGCCATTATCGCGAACATCTGCCCTTAGCCGAATATGCCAGACGGGTGGGTGTGTCCGCGACCCATTTAAATTATTTGTGTCATGAATTTTATGGCTGCAGCGCGCTGGGAGTTTTACATCAAAGGGTGATGCTTGAGGCGCGTCGCAACCTGTTGTATACCAGCATGACTATTGCGCAACTTTCTGATTACTTGGGGTTTAATGATGCTGCCTATTTTTCTCGTTTCTTTCGTCGCTATAGCGGCGAATCCCCAAAAGCATTTAGGAAAAAAATTAAATAAAGAAATCTTTATTTAATTTATCTTAAGTTAGCGTATCTAACGACGATGTTAACCATTTCTAATTTATTGATGACAACCACCTGTGTTAATGTTAATCATTGGCATGGATAACAGCAATATGTTACTCCTCACAATATAAGTTGGTTTTAGGGTACGATATAGCGTACCCGCCAGGGACGATAAAGATTCATTTTGGCAAAATAATTATGATGGTTATTAAATTATTCATCCGATTGTTTTTGCGCCGGCGGTGAGTCTTCGACAGGAAGCGGAGGGTTTATGTTACCAGGACAGGGTAAGTTCGGCATTATTATCAGCAGAATACCGGTGATGCAGTCCGGTTTGAAGGCCATCGTGGGGGAGCATCTCCCTGATTATGAATTGAATTTTTGTCGTTCTCAGGATGAGCTAACCCTGCTGCAATTGCGTCGCGCAGTGCTGGTTATCGCTGACTTGTCCGGTGAAATAGAGCATCCTAGAAACATTTGTGAACACTACTACTCTTTAATGACCCAATACAGGGATATACACTGGGTCTTTATGGTAGGAAACACCTGTTTTCCGTTAGCCGTTCAATTATTAATGCGTCCTGAAAGTACGTTAATTTCAGACAGCGAACCGGTAAAACGCCTTATCGAAGTAGTTCGCGCTGGTGGTCTTGCCGCCGAACGTATTAGCCAGACGTTGTTCTCCCCTGAAGTCGAACGCATCGGTGAAGAACAGCAAAAAATGGTCATTTTGACTCTTTCCGAGCGTAAAGTATTGAGGCTTCTTGCAAAAGGATGGGGAATTAATCAAATTGCTGCTTTATTGAAGAAGAGCAATAAAACCATAAGTGCGCAGAAAAATAGTGCTATGCGCCGCTTATCTCTACGTAGTAATGCAGAGATGTATGCCTGGATTAATAGTGCACAGGGAATGAAGGAGCTGAATATTTATTCAGCCTATGGAGATCAAACGGAATGGAAAAAGACTTCACAACACGATATATCGCTATCGTAGAGAAATGTGCGATGACGGAAGTAGCTCTTCGCCACATCTTAATTAATGAAAGTGGTAAGAATTATCGTATTCAATTCTTTCAAGATACTAAAGCATTAAAACGAGAGTTTCAGTCTAAAGATTTTTCTGCGATTATTTTTTCACTTTCAGGTAATCGCAGGTCCCGTCTTGAAAGCTTGCTCTTTCTCCATGAGATCGCGCGTTATTGCCCAGAAATGCAAAGAATTGTCTTAGCGAATGATGAAGCGGAAATGCGTTTGGTTAGCCATCTGACGCCCTCCCGCTTACACGGCATTCTGAATAAATCTGCCTGTCGGATCCAGCTGCAGGAATATTTGCTTCAGCTTCTCGATCATAGCTATCAGCCCAATGAGGGCTCGGTATGTCAAAAGCAGAGCATTTCTGGCCAAATTTTGAGCCCAACGGAGCATACCATCCTACGATATATGTCTTATGGCTACTCTTTACCTGAAATAGCGACACAGCTGGAAAGAAATATTAAAACGATTCGGGCCCATAAGTTCAATGCCATGACCAAGCTTGGCGTCAGTTCTGATATGGGACTACTGAGCGCGGCAGACATTTTAATGCGCCTGTCGGCGAATAATGACGATGCCAGAGTTATGCGCCTTGCTCAGTAGTGCCAACGATCTATTAAAGACAAACGTCAATCCACTTAGCATCAGTCAACTGCGCCATCCGCTCGGGTGAAATGCGAACGGCGCTATGAATTGATCCTGCTGCTGGCAGCACTTCCGGGTACTGCCTCAGTGAAATATCACAGTACACCGCCAGCGGAACTTCCAGGCCAAAGGGGCAGACGCCGCCAATAGGGTGTCCCGTCAGCGTAATGACCTCATCGCTGCTGAGCATGCGCGCTTTGGCGCCGAAGGCTTCCTTTAGTTTTTTATTATCCAGGCGCGCATCGCCTTTTGCGACAACGAGCACAACCCTGTCTTTTATTTTTAAAGACAGGGTCTTGGCTATTTGCCCGGGTTCAACGTTATGCGCCGCTGCGGCTAATGTTACCGTGGCCGTGCTCTGAGTAAGTTCGATGATTTCGATATCGGGGGCGTGGTCAGCAAAAAACTGCCGCACGGACTGCAGACTCATTGGAATCTCCTGATTAAGGCTTGTTAAAAATCTGTCACAAGCTTCGCAAAGTGTAAATATCTCTCGTTGATAATCAAGATTCTTTCTAATTTCTGGATCTCCTTCACATTCGCCGCAACCGGTTACTGTAACCGGTTGCGGTTATTCATAGAGACATGAATACTGACAAGGTAACTTCCCTGCGTCACCTATAACAAAAGAGCCGAAGATGAATCGAACGTACCTGAGCACTAAAGCCTGCGGGCTATCAAATCTGGTCGCTCACTCGCAGAAGCGGATTCATCACAGCGGCAAGATAATCGTTGTTGGGCCTGTTCATCTAGCCTGTCAGGAGGGCTGCTATGTCTGCTAACCATGCTGCATTTAATCTGATATTTCGCTTCGTAGAAAATTACATCAGCCCTGTCGCCGGGCGCATCTCGTCTCAGCGCCACGTGATGGCTATCCGCGACGGTTTTATCTCCGCCATGCCGTTTATGATTGTCGGCTCTTTTCTACTGGTATTCGCTTATCCGCCGTTTTCACCGGATACCACATGGGGATTTGCCCGCGCCTGGCTGGATCTGGCAAAAGAGTTTGAAGGGCGAATTCTGACGCCGTTCGATATGACGATGGGTATTATGTCGATCTATATTTGCGCCGCGATCGCCTATAACCTCGGTAAGCATTACGAAAAAACCAATCAGCTCGACCCCTTTATGTGCGCCATGCTGTCGATTATGGCCTTCCTGCTGGTGGCGGCGCCAAAAACGAACGGCAACCTGCCGGTAGATAGCCTGGGAGGAACCGGGATATTTACGGCGATTCTTGTGGCGGTCTATTGCGTTGAAATGATGCGTTTCCTGAAAGCGCATAATATTGGTATTCGCCTGCCGGATCAGGTGCCGCCGATGATCAAAAACTCGTTTGATCTGCTGATCCCGGTACTGGTTGTTGTCCTGACGCTGTATCCCCTGAGCCTGCTTATTCAGCATCATTTTGATATGCTGATCCCTCAGGCCATTATGGCTATCTTTAAACCGCTGGTTTCCGCAGCCGACTCGCTGCCCGCAATTTTACTGGCGGTCCTGGTGGGCCACCTGCTGTGGTTTGCGGGTATCCACGGTGCGGCTATTGTTTCTGGCATGCTGCAGATGTTCTGGCTCACTAACCTCGGCATGAACCAGCAGGCTCTGGCGCAGGGTGCTCCACTGCCGCATATCTTTATGGAAGCGTTCTGGACATTCTTTATTGTGATTGGCGGTTCTGGAGCGACGATGGGACTTGTGTTCTGCTATCTGCGTAGCCGCTCCGCGCATCTGCGGTCAATTGGCCGCCTGAGCGTGGTGCCAAGCCTGTTTAACATCAACGAGCCGGTCATTTTTGGCACGCCTATCGTGATGAACCCGGTGTTCTTTATTCCCTTCCTGCTGGCGCCGATGGTCAATGCCGTGCTGGCCTGGGCCGCCATGAAGATGGATCTCATTGGCCGGGTGATTTCGGTTGTGCCGTGGACCGCCCCGGCACCGATTGGCGGCGCATGGGCGCTGGGTTGGGATTTTCGGGCGGCGATTCTGGTGGTTGTCCTCGCGTGCGTTTCCGCGATTATCTACTTCCCGTTCTTCAAGGTTTATGAGAAACAGCTGTTAGCGCAAGAGGCCGAAGAGGCGCAGCGCATCGCGGAAGAGAGCCAGCAGACGGCATAAAAGCAAACGGGCGGCTGAAATAGCCGCCCGTTGACGTTATCAAAAGATCATTTCAGCGTGCAGTCCCCGCACTGCTGCACATCCGGCAGGCGATAGCGCTGGCAGCAGGTGCGGCGCACCAGCTGCCCTTCACGTAAAACCACGGTTCGCCACAGCGGGTTATCTTCGCCGTTGGATAGCTGTTTTTCGAAGAAGCAGTGCTGGCGTAGAGCGGCCACTTTTTCATCTCCCAGCAACGTTTTCATTTCTCCCAGATACCAGTTAATCAGGTAGCCAGTATTGTTCCAGATAAGCTTGCCATTAATATCGCCGGTGGCTTCAAGCGCCTGCACGACGGGTTGTAAAGCCGTGATGACCAGCTTTTCTATCCGGGACTGCGCGGGCTCTGTCGGGGAAGTACCTGCTGAATGAATATCAATCCAGAAACAGGCGGCGCGGCCTGACTCATGAAACTCGACGCGCACATGTTCCGGCGCCAGGCTAATGGCGCGATCTTCGCTCAACAGCGCCAACATTAAAGGGGGCACCAGTAAACCGATGTACCATTGCGCCCAGAGGGACAGCAGCGGTTTTTGCTCACGGGGTTGACTGGGCTGGTGACGATAAATATGGTCGGACCAGGTCGCGATGAACGAACTCAGCGTCGAGGGTTGTGACCATTCAGCCAGGGTTAGCGCATGGGGAGGGGCTTCTTCATTCAGACGGAGAAAATCCAGCAGATGGGGGCGTAACACGGTAATTTTGTCGCGTATTGAATTTGCCAGTTCACGGTCAGCCGAAGGGAGCGGTGCCCGCCAGATGATCTCAGTGTTGAATGCGAGTGAACGGTAAGCCATCGAGTGCCAGATACAAATCTAAATGATAATGATTTCTGATACTAATGCCGTGGTCCCGGCTTGGCAAGCGATTTGTCCGCGCGGCGACTTCTGCCGCGCGGTAAAGGATTAGCTGGCGAGAATGACGTTTCTTCCCATATTTTTGGCTTCGTAGAGCGCGTTATCCGCCCGTTTCAGGGCGCTGTCAATATCAGCATCCACCAGCGGCGTCATACCGACACTGATAGTCACATTGGTCGCGACGCTTTCGTTAAACATATGCGGGATTTTCAGATCATAGACCCGCTGACGAATCCGCTCTGCGGCCTGAAGAGCATTTTCTGCGCTGCTGCTGGTCAACAGCACCATGAACTCTTCGCCGCCAAAGCGGGCTACGATATCGCGTGAGCGCACAGCGTTACGAATGGCGGCGGAAACCTGAATCAATGCCTGGTCGCCCATCATATGCCCATAGTGGTCGTTGTAGGCTTTAAAATGGTCAATATCCAGCAGCAGGACGTAATGTCCGGCGCTGTCCAGAGAGAGGACGGTGTCGAGACGATTTTGCAAACCCCGACGGTTATACAAACCGGTAAGCGGATCCAACATACTGAGATCGTTAAGGGTATTACGTTCCTCCAGCAGCTTATCCATAAGTCCTTGGGTGAATATATCGCTGCGTTTCTGAATTAAGCTTTGCAGGGTGATGCCCGCAATAGGCAACAAGAAGCACCAGGACATGCGCAACCACTGTTCTCCGCCGCCCAGAATCAGGCAGGTAAAGTAGGTTGGTATAGAGTGCAAAGTAAAGCCAATGATATTGCTGGAAAAAGCAATAGTGCCAATAAATAACACGCTTAATAAGGCGATTACCAGGTAGTTAAAATGCGGCGGACCCATCATCAATGCTTTTAGCGCAACGTGCCATGCCCAAAGCAGGCCAAATATCAGAGAAATAATCGGAATATTTATTTTGTGCTGAGAGAATTTACAGTGCCATAGCAGCAGAACCGTGCTGCAGGCAACTATCAGAAAACAGGGTAATGTAAAAGTGATGACGGTAAAGAGCGGGCTGACAAGGGATAAGACGGATGAAACTAAATTAAGCAGTAAAAATAGCCGTAAGGAATACTGATATTTCTGTTCGTAATGGGAGCGCCAGGATTGTGCAGTCATGTCGGAGTTGTCATTATTAATCGTTAAAATTCAATGTGATATTAGTTTGAAGTGAATAATAAAAAACAGTGCGCAAAATAAGGTTTTTACGAAATAATCAGATTATTTAATATATAATTTCTTTTGCTTAATTTATCACCTTCATGAATGTATGTCATTACCGCAAACGTAAAGAATAAAGACTTCCCGTTTCCCTGACATGACAAATGATAAAAATTATCATATGATATTGGTTATCATTATCGCTATTAGAGGCAAAAACATGTTGCAGCGAACTTTAGGGAGTGGATGGGGCGCGGTGATCCCTGGCGTACTGATTGCCGCACTCGGGTTTGCCGATTTGTCGGTCGATGCCTGGCGCGCATTGGTGGCGCTGGGAATGCTCATGTCAGCGATCATGATTTGGCACCGTCAGCTACGACATTTTGTTTTGCTGCCGTCATGCGTGGCGTTAGTCAGTGGAATGATGCTGATTGTAATGAATATAAAGCTGATGGGATAAAACAGAAGGAGTTAAGAATATTGGTGCGAGGGGGGGGACTTGAACCCCCACGTCCGTAAGGACACTAACACCTGAAGCTAGCGCGTCTACCAATTCCGCCACCTTCGCATACCATCGACACTATGAAAGTATCGTTACCACGGAGGCGCATTCTAGTGGTTTTCAGCTATTCGTCAATAGTTAATTGTATCAGTTGGATTGATTGTTGCAAAAATGGGCGGTCAGGTAGGGGAAACATCGGCGACCAGCGGCTGCTGGCGCCGAAAAATGGGGTTATTTCTTCGCCTGACGGGTCATCACCGTTCGGTAGACCTTAAAGCGGCCCGTTTGGGCAATCACTTCATGGAAGCCGAAGATCTCATCCAGCACGTTCGGATAGGGCAGGAAGGCGTTGGCGACAATGCTTAGCTCTCCGCCGCTGTTGAGATGACGAACTGCGCCGCGGATCAGGGTTTGCGCGGCCTCCAGGCTGGTCTGCAGACCATCGTGGAAAGGCGGGTTGGAGATAATCATGTCGAAGCGGCCGTTCACTTCAGAGAAGACGTTGCTGGCGAACACTTCCCCTTCGATGCCGTTAGCGGCGAGCGTAGCGCGGCTGGCTTCTACTGCCGGCGCGCTGACGTCGCATAACGTTAAGCGAACTTTAGGCGAGTGGCTGGCCAGTACGGTTGCCAGCACGCCAGCGCCGCAGCCGACGTCCAGAACTTTACCTTTGGTATGCGGGGTGAGCGTGGAAAGCAGCAACTGGCTACCAATATCCAGCCCGTCGCGGCTGAAGACGCCGGGAAGCGTTTTAATCGTCAAATTTTCCAGCGGATACTCGCCCCAGTACTGTTCGGGATCGAACGCGGGCTGTTTCTCCAGACGACCGTGATACAGCCCACAGCGGCGCGCGCTGTCGATTTTGCTCAGCGGCGCATACTCCGCCAGCATCTGCTCGGCGCTGCGTACGCCGCTGCGGTTCTCGCCAACCACGAAAATATCAACACCGGTCGGCAGCAGCGAAAGCAGGTTCATCAGCTGAAACTGCGCTTCCGGTTTATTCTTTGGCCAGTAGTAGATCAGCGTATCGCAATCGGCGACATCGCCAGCCTCTGCGACCAGGCTATAGCGGGCATTTTCGCCCATCTGGCGGCTCAGTACCTGCCAGTGGTGGAACTGCTGGGTATGGGCGCGGCTGGCAGCCGTGTCCAGACGTGCGGGCAGGTCATCCTGCAGGTCACCGGCAAACAGAACGCGGGCGGACTCGAAATCATCACTGTGGCGCAGCAAGACTTCACTTGCCGGGGTAAAAGCGGACATGAAACACTCCTTCATTGAGACTGGCGCCGATTATACACGTTATCTTTCAGGCTGCCTCTTTGTTGGCGGTGGGACGCGCTTCGAGCGCCGCGTAGTTTGTTGGCGCAGATACGACGGATTTGCTATATTGCGCGCTTGATTAACAGGAGTGTTTCGCTATGACATCCCGACGAGACTGGCAATTACAGCAGCTGGGCATTACCCAGTGGTCGCTGCGTCGTCCTGGGGCGTTACAGGGTGAAATCGCTATCTCGCTTCCTGGACACATTCGCCTGGTGATGGTAGCGGAAGAACCGCCATCGCTGAGCGAACCGCTTATCAGCGATATTCTGCGCGCGCTGGCCCTGACGCCGGGGCAGGTGATGCAGCTGACGCCTGAGCGCGTTGCGATGCTGCCTCAGGACGCACGCTGTAATAGCTGGCGGCTGGGCACCGACGCGGCGCTACCGCTGGCGGGCGCACAGATCGCCACGCCTGCTTTCGATGAACTTCAGACCAGCACGCCTGCTCGCATGGCGCTCTGGCAACAGATTTGCGCACATGAACACGATTTCTACCCTCAACCCGGCTGATTTGCCCCGCGCCTGGCAAATTGAAACGCGCGCCCACGCTTTTCCGTGGAGCGAACAGACGTTTGCCAGTAATCAGGGCGAGCGCTATCTGAATCTTCAACTGTCCGTGGACGGCGTGATGGCGGCTTTTGCCATTACGCAAATCATCCTCGACGAGGCGACGCTGTTCAATATTGCCGTCGACCCTGCCTTTCAGCGTCGTGGTCTGGGCAGGGAACTGCTGGAACAGGTGATTGATGAGGTCGAAAAACGCGGCGTCGTCACGCTGTGGCTGGAGGTGCGCGCGTCTAACGTCGCCGCCATCGCGCTCTATGAAAGCTTAGGCTTTAACGAGGCGACGATTCGCCGCAACTATTACCCCACGGTCGACGGACGTGAGGACGCAATCATTATGGCACTGCCAATCAGTATGTAAGACAAGGTGATACGATGAAGTGGGACTGGATTTTCTTTGATGCCGATGAAACGTTATTTACGTTTGACTCATTTAGCGGCCTACAGCGGATGTTTCTCGACTATAGCGTGACGTTCTCCGCAGAGGATTTTCAGGACTACCAGGCCGTGAATAAGCCGCTGTGGGTGGATTATCAAAACGGCGCCATTACTTCGCTTCAGCTGCAGCATCAGCGCTTTGACGGTTGGGCGGAGCGCCTGAACGTCCCTCCCGGCGAGCTGAACGCCGCATTTATGAACGCGATGGCGGAGATCTGTTCGCCGCTGCCGGGGGCCGTATCGCTGCTCGATTCGCTGCAGGGGAAGGTGAAAATGGGCATTATCACCAACGGTTTTACCTCGCTACAGCAGACGCGTCTTGAACGTACAGGTTTACGCGATCACTTTGATTTGTTGATTATCTCCGAAGAGGTTGGGGTGGCTAAGCCGGATGCGCGTATTTTTGACTATGCGCTGGCGCAGGCGGGCAACCCCGATCGTTCGCGGGTGCTGATGGTTGGCGATACCGCTGAGTCTGATATTCGCGGTGGCGTAAATGCCGGCCTGGCGACCTGCTGGTTCAACCCCCATCAGCGCGAGCTGCCCGCGGACCTCCGCCCGGACTGGACGGTCACCTCTTTAAGCGAACTGGAGCAACTCCTGTGTAAACACTGATTGCCTCCCCCCCATTGATGGGTAAAATAGCCGCAATTTTTTCGTATTCAACATGCGCGGCGCGTTGCCGCGTTTACTAAGAAGATTGAATTATGACGTTGTCTCCTTATTTGCAGGAGGTGGCTAAGCGCCGCACTTTTGCCATTATTTCTCACCCGGATGCCGGTAAAACGACCATTACTGAAAAGGTTCTGTTATTCGGACAGGCTATTCAGACTGCCGGTACGGTAAAAGGTCGCGGCTCCAGCCAGCATGCGAAATCTGACTGGATGGAGATGGAAAAGCAGCGCGGTATCTCCATCACCACGTCCGTGATGCAGTTCCCCTATCACGACTGCCTGGTTAACCTGCTGGATACCCCGGGGCACGAAGACTTCTCCGAAGATACCTACCGTACCCTGACGGCGGTTGACTGCTGCCTGATGGTTATCGATGCCGCGAAAGGCGTCGAGGATCGTACCCGTAAGCTGATGGAAGTCACCCGTCTGCGCGATACGCCGATCCTGACTTTTATGAACAAACTTGACCGCGACATCCGTGACCCGATGGAGCTGCTGGATGAAGTGGAAAACGAGCTGAAAATCGGCTGCGCGCCGATCACCTGGCCGATTGGCTGCGGCAAACTGTTCAAGGGCGTTTACCATCTTTATAAAGATGAAACCTACCTGTATCAGACCGGTAAAGGCCACACCATCCAGGAAGTACGCATCGTGAAAGGGTTGGATAACCCGGAGCTTGATGCCGCGGTGGGTGAAGATCTGGCGCAGCAGCTGCGCGATGAGCTGGAGCTGGTGCAGGGCGCGTCTAACGAATTCGATAAAGAGCTGTTCCTGGCGGGCGAAATTACGCCGGTATTCTTCGGTACCGCGCTGGGCAACTTTGGCGTTGACCATATGCTGGACGGTTTAGTGGAGTGGGCGCCTGCGCCGATGCCGCGTAAAACCGACACCCGCACGGTGGAAGCCTCGGAAGATAAGTTCACCGGCTTCGTGTTTAAAATTCAGGCCAACATGGACCCGAAACACCGCGACCGCGTGGCCTTTATGCGCGTGGTTTCCGGTAAATACGAGAAAGGCATGAAGATGCGCCAGGTGCGTATCGGCAAGGACGTGATGATCTCCGACGCGCTGACCTTTATGGCCGGCGACCGTTCGCACGTGGAAGAAGCGTATCCGGGCGATATCCTGGGTCTGCATAACCACGGCACCATTCAGATTGGCGATACCTTCACCCAGGGTGAAATGATGAAGTTCACCGGTATCCCGAACTTCGCCCCGGAACTGTTCCGCCGCATTCGCCTGAAAGATCCGCTCAAGCAGAAACAGCTGCTGAAAGGGCTGGTTCAGCTCTCTGAAGAGGGGGCGGTGCAGGTGTTCCGTCCGATCGCCAATAACGATCTGATCGTTGGCGCGGTGGGTGTGCTGCAGTTTGATGTGGTTGTTGCTCGCCTGAAGAGCGAATACAACGTTGAGGCGATTTACGAGTCCGTCAACGTCGCGACCGCACGCTGGGTGGAATGTAGCGACGCGAAGAAATTCGAAGAGTTTAAGCGTAAGAACGAAATTCAGCTGGCGCTGGATGGTGGCGATAACCTGACTTATATCGCCCCGACCATGGTTAACCTGAACCTGACGCAGGAACGGTACCCTGACGTCCAGTTCCGTAAAACCCGCGAGCACTAATCCTCTCCGGAGCGCGGTTTTCGCCGCGCTCCACGTCATTTTCCCCTCGGTTTGCCCTTTCTGGAAAGTTCTTAATTCTTACCGTTTTGCGCGCTTTTTTACCCGATCATGCCGCACTCTTCTGCGTATCTACTACATTTAATAAGTAATTTTTGGAATCCTGGCTTAATAGTCTACTTATTTTGCTTTACCTGCTTAGATATAACGAGGAACAACGATGACAAGACTTAAGAGCGGCAAGACACTCCTGGCCCTCTTCCTGGGCTCAGCAATAATCAGCGCTTCGGCGTATGCGGAAAACTCGACCGTAGACAGCGCGAAATCCGCAGCAAGCAATGCCGGGCAAGCCGTTGATAATTCGATGAACAAAGTCGGGAATTTTATGGACGACAGCACCATCACCGCCAGGGTGAAAGCGGCGCTGATCGATCATAAAGATATTCGCAGCACCGATATCTCTGTGAAAACTGAAAATAAAGTCGTCACCTTAAGCGGTACGGTTGACAGTTCAGAGCAGCATAAGCAGGCGCTTAGCGTTGCGAAAGCGGTTGAAGGCGTGACCTCCGTTAACGACAAGCTTAGCGTACAGAACGAAAAATCTGCTTCGCTGAAGGGCTATGCCGGCGACACGGCGGTGACCAGCGAGATCAAAGCGAAATTGCTGGCTGACGATATCGTTCCGTCGCGTAACGTGAAGGTTGAGACCACCGATGGCGTTGTACATTTATCCGGTACGGTCGAGTCCAGTAAGCAGTCGGAGCGGGCGGAAGGTATTGCGAAAGCCGTTTCCGGCGTCAAAAGCGTGAAGAATGACCTTAGCGTCAAATAAATCTATTCACTAAAAAATTTATTCTGCGGTCTTTCCGCAGGATGTGTAGCACCACAGGGTTGTGTATGCGCGGCCTGAGTGCGCAGAAAATCGACCGTCATTAACTATGGTAAGGAGAGACGTATGTTTAGATGGGGCATTATTTTTCTGGTGATCGCGTTAATTGCCGCCGCTCTGGGCTTTGGTGGCCTGGCGGGTACCGCTGCCTGGGCTGCGAAAATTGTCTTCGTTGTCGGTATTATCCTGTTCCTGGTCAGCCTGTTTACCGGCCGTCGGCGTCCCTAGACGTTAACGCGTGAAATACCGTCTTACATAAAGCCAGTCAATGTGACTGGCTTTCTCAGTTTCAGGGCGTTAAAAATTGCGTTACCTTTGTTTTTATAATAAGCCAGACAGGAAAGCAGGGTGGGGCAGCGAATTCCCGTTACGTTGGGCAACATTACGCCGTTATCTGTTAAACCCTTCCAGCCGGGCAGGCTCGCACTGGTGTGCGAAGGCGGGGGGCAGAGAGGGATTTTTACCGCCGGGGTGCTGGACGAATTTATGCGCGCGGGATTCAACCCGTTCGACATGATGTTCGGTACCTCTGCCGGGGCGCAAAATCTCTCGGCCTATCTGTGCAACCAGCCCGGCTATGCCCGCAAAGTGATCACCCGCTACACCACCGCCCGCGAGTTTTTCGACCCGATGCGTTTTGTGCGCGGCGGAAATCTTATCGATCTTGACTGGCTGGTCGACACCACCTCGAAAAAGATGCCGCTGGCGATGGCCTATGCTGAAGATTGTTTTGCCCAGGGCAAAGAGTTCTGGATGTGCGCCTGTCGCGGCGATGATTACACGCCAAACTACTTTTCCCCCACTCAGCAGACCTGGCTTGACCTGATTCGCGCCTCCAGCGCCATTCCCGGTTTTTACCGCAGCGGCGTGCTGCTGGATGGCGTGAGCTATCTTGACGGCGGCGTCAGCGATGCGATCCCCGTCCAGGAGGCAGCCCGTCGAGGGGCGCAAACCATCGTGGTGATCCGTACCGTTCCGTCCCAGATGTACTACACCCCGCAGTGGTTTAAACGGATGGAGCGCTGGCTTGGCGAAAGTAGTCTGCAGCCGTTTGTGAATCTGGTGCAGCATCACGAAACTACCTATCGCTCCACGCAAGAGTTCATTGAAAAACCGCCGGGTAAGCTGAGAATTCTGGAAATTTATCCGCAGAAGCCGTTGAAGAGTATGGCGTTAGGCAGCCGTCTTCCGGCGTTGCTGGAGGACTACAAGACCGGGCGCCAGTGCGGGCGCTACTTTCTCGCTACCGTCGGTAAACTGCTGGCCGACAGACCGCCGCTGCTGCGCCACGCGCCGCGTATTGCGGTACCGAAAACGGTCGTTATTCCGCCAGCGCCGGTGGCCAATGAGATCCCTCAGGCGCCGGTCATCGCGGCGGTGCAGGCCAATGATGCCAGCTTTGAAAATGAGGACCTGGCGTGACCCTACGATTTATTGATACTCACTGCCATTTCGATTTTCCCCCTTTCACCGGCGACGAAAGCGCCAGCATTGCCCGGGCGGCGGAGGCTGGCGTGACGCAGATCGTGGTACCTGCGACAGAAGCGGATAACTTTGCCCGCGTGTTAGCGCTGGCGGGGAAATATGATGAGCTCTACGCCGCCTTAGGCCTCCACCCGATAGCGATTGAACGGCATAGCGCAGAGAGTCTTGAACGGCTTGAAGCCTGCCTGGCGAAACGCGATGCTAAGCTGGTCGCGGTTGGGGAAATCGGTCTCGATCTCTATCGCGAAGATCCGCAGTTTGAGCGTCAGGTTTCTGTATTTGAGGCGCAGATGCGGCTGGCGAAACGCTACGATTTGCCGGCGATCCTCCACTCCAGACGCACTCACGACAAGCTGGCGATGCTGCTGAAAAAGCACGCTTTACCGCGAACCGGCGTAGTGCACGGTTTTGCCGGTAGCCTTCAGCAGGCGGAGCGGTTTGTGCAACTGGGCTACAAGATTGGCGTTGGTGGCACAATTACCTATCCGCGCGCCAGTAAGACCCGCGCTGTGATGGCGCAGCTGCCGCTTTCGGCGCTGCTGCTGGAGACCGATGCGCCGGATATGCCATTGAACGGTTTTCAGGGGCAGCCGAACAGGCCAGAACGGGCGGCTCGCGTCTTCTCCACCTTATGTGAGCTACGCCCGGAGCCCGCGGAAGAGATAGCTAATACCCTGATTGATAATACAAATGCGATTTTTGCGCTCCCATAACGCTTTTTTGAGTGACCTGTGTCTCATTCCTGCCTTTTTATCTCATTGTTTTGCTTAAAATGTGTGAGCTGAAATGAGCATGATGGTTTCATGCCGTTATAATCGCGGGGTTTTAGGCTGAACTCTCAATACACAGGGACTCTGTATGCAAATTATCATGGGACTTATCGGCATGGTGGTGTTGTTAGCCATCGCTGTGCTCCTCTCCAGTAATCGAAAAGCCATCAACCTGCGTACCGTCCTCGGCGCCTGGATTATCCAGGTGGGGATCGGCGCGTTAATTCTCTACGTGCCGGCCGGGCGCACGGCGCTGCTGGCCATGTCGAATGGCGTTGCTAACGTGATTGCTTACGGCAACGAAGGGATCGGCTTTATCTTTGGTGGGCTGGTTTCCGACAAGATGTTTGAAGTCTTCGGCGGTGGCGGGTTTGTTTTTGCCCTGCGCGTCCTGCCAGTCATTGTCTTCTTCTCGTCGCTGATCGCCGTGCTTTATTACCTCGGCATCATGCAATTTGTTATCCGCATTCTCGGCGGGGCGCTGCGGGCGGTACTGAAAACCTCGCGCACGGAATCGCTCTCTGCCACGGCGAACATCTTTGTTGGCCAGACCGAAGCGCCGCTGGTGGTGCGTCCATATATCGCCACCATGACCCGTTCCGAGCTCTTTGCGGTGATGTGCGGGGGCCTGGCCTCGGTTGCGGGCTCCGTTCTGGCCGGTTACGCGCAGATGGGCGTACCGCTGGAATACCTGATTGCCGCTTCGTTTATGGCGGCCCCGGGCGGCCTGCTGTTTGCGAAGATTATCGTGCCGGAAACCGAGCAGCCCCGGGACAACCCGGCGATGGATAAAAATGACGCCGATCCGCAGGCACCGGCGAACGTGTTGGATGCCGCTGCATCTGGCGCGGCTTCCGGGATGCAGCTGGCGCTGAACGTCGGGGCGATGCTGCTGGCGTTTATCGCGCTGATTGCCCTGGTTAACGGTATTCTCTCCGGCGTGGGCGGCTGGTTTAACCATCCGGACCTGTCGCTGCAAATGATCCTCGGCTGGGTCTTCTCGCCGCTGGCGTGGGTGATTGGCGTGCCGTGGAATGAAGCCACCGTTGCCGGCTCGTTTATCGGCCAGAAGCTGATCATCAACGAGTTTGTGGCCTATATGAATTTCGGTGAATACCTGAAAGCCGACGCCGAGGTCGCTGCCGCCGGTTTGCAGGTGATTTCAACTCACACCAAGGCCATCATCTCGTTTGCCCTGTGCGGTTTTGCCAATCTGTCATCCATTGCGATCCTGATTGGCGGACTGGGCGGCATGGCGCCTAATCGCCGTCAGGAAATTGCCCAGCTGGGTATGCGGGCCGTGGCGGCGGGGACGCTGTCTAACCTGATGAGCGCCACGATAGCGGGCGTATTCCTCGCGCTGTAACGCCCTCTTGCACGCTAAGAACCCCGCGGCATTGCCGTCGTGGGGTTCTCACTTCAGAGTGTTAAAATCCTATCATTATATAATTCTTTATTTATCAAAATGTAATGATCTTTATGGCCTTTTTTCGCACAAAATGCCCGTGTCGGTATCGTGGCTTGTTGCGTGATGATGTTATAATAATAACATTGATTCGGAGTGGCGATTCCTGATTATGCTTAAAGAGAGTCTGGCATTGGAAGAGCACGGATTAGGCTTTGTTATGTGATTTGTATCACTATACAGTAATGCAAATTAGTAATTAGTTTTCATTAACTGTGATGTGTATCGAAGTGTAGCGGCGAGGGAATGTTACAATAGTAACAGACTCGCAAGGTGAACAAACTTTAAAACGGCACTACGCCGTCGGAGTATGAAATGACTGATTTAACGGCAAGCAGCCTGCGCGCGTTGAAACTGATGGACCTGACCACCCTGAATGATGACGACACCAATGAAAAAGTGATCGCGCTGTGTCACCAGGCCAAAACACCGGTAGGGAATACTGCTGCAGTATGCATCTACCCGCGCTTTATCCCGATCGCGCGTAAAACGCTGAACGAGCAAGGTACCCCGGATATTCGTATCGCGACGGTGACCAACTTCCCGCACGGTAACGATGATATTGATATCGCGCTGGCGGAAACCCGCGCGGCGATCGCTTACGGCGCTGACGAAGTTGACGTCGTGTTCCCTTACCGTGCGCTAATTGCGGGCAATGAACAGGTCGGTTTTGACCTGGTGCAAGCCTGTAAAGAAGCCTGCGCGGCAGCAAACGTGCTGCTGAAAGTGATTATCGAAACCGGCGAATTGAAAGAAGAAGCGCTGATTCGTAAAGCGTCTGAAATCGCCATCAAAGCCGGCGCCGACTTCATCAAAACCTCTACCGGTAAAGTTCCGGTGAACGCGACCCCGGAAAGCGCGCGCATCATGCTGGAGGTCATCCGCGATATGGGCGTTCAGCAGAGCGTCGGCTTCAAGCCAGCAGGCGGCGTGCGTAGCGCAGAAGACGCGCAAAAATTCCTCGCGATTGCTGATGAGCTGTTCGGTGCCGACTGGGCCGACTCTCGCCACTACCGTTTTGGCGCCTCCAGCCTGCTGGCAAGCCTGCTGAAAGCGCTGGGTCACGGCGATGGTAAGAGCGCCAGCAGCTACTAAAACGTAATTTGCCGACCTCAAGGCCGGATGCTGTCCGGCCTGCGGTTGGTCTTTGACTCTTTCCCCGGGAGGTTATCTTGTTTCTCGCACAAGAAATTATTCGTAAAAAACGTGATGGTCATGCGCTGAGCGATGAAGAAATTCGCTTTTTCATCAACGGTATCCGCGATAACAGCGTCTCAGAAGGGCAGATCGCCGCGCTGGCGATGACCATTTTTTTCCACGATATGTCTATGCCGGAACGCGTTTCGCTGACCATGGCGATGCGGGATTCAGGAACCGTTCTGAACTGGAAGCATCTTAACCTTAATGGCCCCATCGTCGATAAACACTCCACCGGCGGCGTAGGCGATGTGACCTCGCTGATGCTGGGGCCGATGGTTGCGGCCTGCGGCGGCTATGTGCCGATGATCTCCGGGCGTGGCCTCGGGCACACCGGCGGTACGCTCGATAAGCTGGAGGCGATTCCGGGGTTCGATATTTTCCCGGACGATAGCCGCTTCCGCGAAATCATTAAAGATGTCGGCGTCGCGATTATCGGGCAGACCAGCTCTCTGGCGCCGGCTGACAAACGTTTTTACGCCACGCGCGATATCACCGCGACGGTGGACTCTATCCCGCTGATTACCGCCTCGATTCTCGCCAAAAAGCTGGCGGAAGGCCTGGACGCCCTAGTGATGGATGTCAAAGTCGGCAGCGGCGCCTTTATGCCTACTTATGAACTTTCCGCCGCGCTGGCTGAAGCTATCGTCGGGGTATCCAACGGCGCCGGCGTGCGAACGACCGCGCTGTTAACCGATATGAATCAGGTGCTGGCTTCCAGCGCCGGTAATGCGGTGGAAGTGCGTGAAGCCGTGCAGTTCCTCACCGGCGAGTACCGCAATCCGAGGCTGCTTGAAGTGACGATGGCGCTATGCGTCGAGATGCTGATTTCCGGCAAGCTGGCGGAGAACGACGCCGACGCGCGGGCGAAGCTACAGGCGGTGCTGGATAACGGTAAAGCCGCAGAAGTCTTCGGCCGGATGGTGGCGGCGCAAAAAGGGCCGAACGACTTCGTGGAAAACTACGATAAGTATCTGCCGTCCGCGATGCTGAGCAAAGCGGTCTATGCCGAAGGCGAAGGGTTTGTCGCCGAAATGGACACCCGCGCGCTGGGCATGGCGGTGGTGTCAATGGGCGGCGGTCGCCGTCAGGCATCGGATCTGATTGATTACAGCGTCGGTTTCACCGATATGGTTCGCCTCGGCGCACGTATCGACGCACAGCAGCCGCTGGCGGTTATCCATGCCAAAGACGAAAACAGCTGGCAGGAAGCGGCCAAAGCCGTGAAAGCGGCCATTAAACTTGACGATAAAGCGCCTGAAATGACGCCGACGGTCTATCGTCGTATCACCGAATAGTTATATACTGATCTGATCGCTTTTTTGCAGCGCAAAAGGTACGGAGAATAATATGAAACGTGCATTTATTATGGTGCTGGACTCATTCGGCATCGGTGCGACTGAAGACGCCGATCGCTTTGGCGACGTCGGTTCAGACACCATGGGCCATATTGCAGAAGCCTGCGCCAAAGGCGAGGCTGACAACGGCCGCAAAGGCCCGCTCAATCTACCGAATCTGACCCGTCTGGGGCTGGTTAAAGCCCATGAGGGTTCTACCGGTAAAATTGCCGCCGGTATGGACGGCAACGCGGACGTTATCGGCGCTTACGCATGGGCGCATGAGCTCTCTTCAGGTAAAGACACCCCGTCAGGCCACTGGGAAATCGCCGGCGTACCGGTTCTCTTTGACTGGGGCTATTTCCCCGAGCATGAAAACAGCTTCCCGCAGGAGCTTCTGGATAAACTGGTTAAGCGCGCCAACCTGCCGGGCTACCTCGGCAACTGTCACTCTTCCGGTACCGTTATCCTCGACCAGCTGGGCGAAGAGCATATGAAAACCGGCAAGCCGATTTTCTATACCTCCGCTGACTCGGTATTCCAGATTGCCTGCCATGAAGAGACCTATGGTCTCGATAAGCTGTACGAGCTGTGTGAAATCGCGCGTGAAGAGCTGACCGAAGGCGGCTACAACATTGGTCGCGTGATCGCGCGTCCGTTTATCGGAGACAAAGCCGGCAACTTCCAGCGCACCGGTAACCGCCACGATTTGGCCGTTGAGCCGCCGGCGCCGACGGTACTGCAGAAGCTGGTCGACGAGAAAAAGGGCCAGGTTGTATCGGTGGGTAAAATCGCCGATATCTACGCCAACTGCGGTATCACTAAAAAAGTGAAAGCGACGGGCCTGGATGCGCTGTTTGACGCCACCATCAAAGAGATGAAAGAAGCGGGGGACGAAACCATCGTCTTCACCAACTTCGTAGACTTCGACTCTTCCTGGGGCCACCGCCGCGACGTTGCAGGCTATGCCGCAGGGCTGGAGCTGTTCGATCGCCGTCTGCCGGAGCTGATGGCGCTGGTCGGGGAAGATGACATTCTGATCCTGACCGCCGACCACGGCTGCGACCCGACCTGGACCGGTACCGACCATACTCGTGAACACATTCCGGTGCTGATCTATGGCCCGAAAGTGAAGCCGGGCTCGCTGGGGCACCGTGAAACCTTCGCTGATATTGGCCAGACCCTGGCGACGTACTTCGGTACCTCTGCGATGGAATACGGCAAAAACATGCTGTGATTATTTGCCCGGTGAGCGACGCTCCCCGGGCCTTTTTTGTAGGCCTGATAAGGCGCTGCCGCCAGCAGGCAACAACATTCAGAAGGATTTAACGATGGCTACTCCACACATTAATGCAGAAATGGGCGATTTCGCTGACGTTGTGCTGATGCCGGGCGACCCGCTGCGCGCGAAGCACATTGCAGAAACGTTCCTTGAAGATGTTCGTGAAGTGAACAACGTGCGCGGTATGCTGGGCTTCACCGGTACCTATAAAGGCCGCAAAATTTCCGTTATGGGTCACGGTATGGGGATCCCGTCCTGCTCCATTTACGCAAAAGAGCTGATCACCGACTTCGGCGTAAAAAAAATCATTCGCGTAGGCTCCTGCGGCGCGGTGCGTATGGACGTTAAGCTGCGCGACGTGGTTATCGGCATGGGTGCCTGCACCGACTCTAAAGTTAACCGTATGCGTTTTAAGGACCACGACTTTGCGGCGATTGCCGACTTTGGCATGGTGCGTAACGCGGTTGACGCGGCAAAAGCGCTGGGCGTTGACGCTCGCGTGGGCAACATTTTTTCCGCTGACCTGTTCTATGCGCCGGACGGCGGTGAAATGTTCGACGTGATGGAAAAATACGGCATCCTGGGCGTGGAAATGGAAGCGGCCGGGATCTACGGCGTCGCGGCGGAATTTGGCGCTAAAGCGTTGACCATCTGCACGGTCTCCGACCACATCCGTACCCACGAGCAGACCAGCTCCGCTGAACGTCAGACGACCTTCAACGACATGATTAAAATCGCGCTGGAATCCGTTCTGCTGGGCGATAAAGAGTAATCATCTCTTCCTCCCTCTCCCTATGGGAGAGGGCCGGGATGAGAGGCTCTGACCGCGCTAGCGCACCGCGCCGGCAATCCATGCCGACAGCTCCCGTAGCGCTTTCTCCTGCTCCGGGAAATCCGCCAATAACGCCTCGCACTCCTGTTGCAGTATATCCGCGCGGTAGAGGCAACCCTGCAATCTGGTAGCCAGCGCCTCCAGCGGCGCCGGGTTGAGGCTGTCGGTAAAAATCTGCGTGCGCGTGATATGGCCTTTTTCAACATCGAAATGGAGCTCTACGCCGCCCCAGGTAAAACGTTCATCCAGCAGATGGCTAAAGGCGGGCGCCTGGCCAAAGTTCCACTCCCAACTGCTCTGTCGTGCAAAGGTTGCGGGAAAATTCGGCAGGTCCGGCATTTTCTCCGGAGAGATAACTTCGGCCTCTACGCGCTCGCCGTAATGGGCGAAGAACGCCTCCTGAATCGCCTCGCAAACCTGCTGATGGGTAATGCCCGGCAGCAGCTCGACCAGATTGGCTACCCGTCCGCGCACGGAGGTAATGCCTTTGGCCTGCAGCTTCTTCTTATCGGGATTGAGGTAGTTGGCCAGGCGGCTTAAATCGGCGTTCAGCAGCAGCGTACCGTGGTGAAAGCCGCGATCCATCGTTTCGCGATAGGCGGAACCGGAGACCTTGCGCTCGCCGTCGGCGGTTTTGACCACCAGATCGTTACGGCCCGAGGCTTCCGCCGTGACGCCCAGCGCATTCAGCGCCGACAGGACGATATTCGTGGAAACGGTTTTATCGTACTCCGGTTTGCCAGCCATAAAGGTAAAGCAGGTATTGCCCAGATCGTGGAATACCGCGCCGCCGCCGCTGCTGCGACGCGCCAGGCGCACGTTATCTTCTTCCATGCGTCGGGTATTGCACTCTTTCCACGGGTTTTGCGCCCGGCCAATGACCACCGTATCGGCATTGCGCCACAGGAACAGCACCCGCTGAGTGGCGGGCATCTGGCGAAAAATAGACTCCTCAACCGCCAGGTTGAACCAGGGGTCGTAAGAGTCAGAGAGCAGCAGGCGCAGCGTAGACATAGTGATTTCCTTATTCTGATTCATCTTTATCTTCATCCTGCACCGGCTTATTGGCGGTGAGCAGGAAAGGCGATTGCTGCCAGCGGGTACGTTTCCCCTGCAGCAGGGTGCGCGTCAGGACGACGCCGATGGCCAACGATAGCAGCAGCATCAGACGCAGGATATTGGTGGTATTATCGACCTGCTGCGCTTCGGTGGCTAAGGTATGGGTATCCAGCGTCAGGCGCAGGTAGCCGAGCGGGCCGTTTTTACCCTGGATAGGCTCGACGATTTGCTGGTTGAAGTAACCGCCCGCTTTTTTACCGTCCAGCGCCAGCCGATCGCGTACCTCGACGCTTTCGCCGGAACGCGCCACCAGGTCGCCCTGTTCGTCATAAACGCCGGCGTCGAGGATGCGACTTTTGTGGGTAAGCTGTTCCAGCAGCTGGCTAATCCGCTTTTCATCAGGCGTTTCGCTACGCAACAGCGGCGCCAGGTTTAGCGTGACCTGCTGGGCGAGCGTGCGTGCCAGTTCTTCCAGCTGCGGATTGCGCTGCTTCTGACTGTTCTGGCTGAACCAGGAGGCCCCCTGCATCAGGGCGACGAGGAGTGCGAGACAGATCAGAACAATTACCGCGCGATGCAGTCGGAATTTAAGTTTTGCGCGTACCATATTCCACCTTTGAAAATTTGCAGCTTAATGTTGCCAGAAGCGCTGGTTACAAGGTAGCCTCATGCGTTATTTTCCTCGCCTGAATGAAGTTATGTGGAGCCGTGATGCCAAACAGTTTGACCTGGTGCGACCTGCCTGAAGATGTTTCCCTGTGGCCTGGATTGCCGCTTTCCCTGAGCGGTGATGAGGTCATGCCGTTGGACTATCATGCCGGACGCAGCGGTTGGCTGCTGTATGGTCGCGGCATTAACAAGCATCGTCTGACCGAGTGGCAGCGCGAGCTGGGCGCGGCGCTGGTTATCGTCGCCTCCTGGGCGGTTGACGACTACCAGGTGATGCGGCTGGCGGGCTCCCTTACGCTTCGTGCCACCCGTCTGGCCCATGAGGCCGGGTTTGACGTGGCGCCGCTGGGCAAAATCCCGCATTTACGTACGCCGGGCTTACTGGTCATGGATATGGACTCGACGGCGATTCAAATTGAGTGTATCGATGAAATCGCCAAACTGGCCGGGACCGGCGAGCTGGTCTCGGAAGTGACCGAGCGCGCGATGCGCGGCGAACTTGATTTCACCGCCAGCCTGCGCCAGCGCGTGGCGACCCTGAAAGATGCCGATGCCAGCATTCTGCTGCAGGTGCGCGAAACGCTACCGCTGATGCCGGGGTTGACCCAGTTGGTGCTGAAGTTGGAAACGCTTGGCTGGAAGGTGGCGATCGCCTCCGGCGGCTTCACCTTCTTTGCCGAATATCTGCGCGACAAGCTGCATCTCGACGCGGTGTTCGCCAACGAACTGGAGATCAGGGACGGTAAGCTGACCGGCAACGTCATCGGCGATATTGTCGATGCGAAATATAAAGCCAATACGCTGCGTAAACTGGCGGAAAAGTATGAGATCCCGCCGGCGCAAACCGTCGCCATTGGCGATGGCGCAAACGATCTGCCGATGATTAAAGCGGCAGGGCTCGGCATTGCCTATCATGCTAAGCCAAAAGTTAATGAACTGGCGGAAGTGACAATCCGCCACGCTGACCTGATGGGGGTATTCTGTATTCTCTCCGGCAGCATGAATCAAAAGTAAGAGGTTAACGTGGCGAAAGCTCCAAAACGCGCATTTGTCTGTAATGAATGCGGTGCGGATTATCCGCGCTGGCAGGGGCAGTGCAGCGCCTGTCATGCCTGGAATACCATAACCGAGATGCGCATTGCCGCTTCGCCGCAGGTGGCAAGAAACGAACGCTTGTCAGGGTATGCCGGTAATGCCGGCGTGTCGAAAGTGCAGAAGCTCTCCGATATCAGCCTGGAAGCACTGCCGCGTTTTTCTACCGGATTTAAAGAGTTTGACCGCGTGCTCGGCGGCGGCGTGGTGCCGGGGAGCGCGATTCTGATCGGCGGCAATCCCGGCGCGGGTAAGTCGACGCTGCTGCTGCAAACCCTGTGTAAGCTCGCCGAAGGCATGAAAACGCTCTACGTCACCGGGGAAGAGTCGCTTCAGCAGGTGGCGATGCGCGCTCACCGTTTAGGCCTGCCGACGGCCAATCTGAATATGCTGTCAGAAACCAGCATTGAGCAGATTTGCCAGATTGCCGATGAAGAAAAGCCGCAGCTGATGGTTATCGACTCCATCCAGGTAATGCATATGGCCGACGTGCAGTCGTCGCCGGGCAGTGTGGCCCAGGTGCGCGAAACGGCGGCCTATTTAACGCGCTTTGCCAAGACGCGCGGCGTGGCTATCGTCATGGTCGGCCACGTTACCAAAGACGGCTCGCTGGCCGGGCCGAAAGTGCTGGAGCATTGTATCGACTGCTCCGTGCTGCTCGACGGCGACGCCGACTCTCGTTTCCGCACCCTGCGCAGCCATAAAAACCGCTTCGGCGCGGTCAACGAGCTGGGCGTATTCGCCATGACCGAGCAGGGTCTACGTGAAGTGAGCAACCCCTCGGCCATCTTTTTGAGCCGCGGGGACGAAGTGACTTCCGGTAGTTCGGTGATGGTGGTCTGGGAAGGCACGCGACCGCTGCTGGTGGAGATCCAGGCGCTGGTCGATCACTCGATGATGTCCAACCCGCGCCGCGTGGCGGTGGGGCTGGAGCAGAACCGTCTGGCGATCCTGCTGGCGGTTCTGCATCGTCACGGCGGTCTGCAGATGGCCGACCAGGACGTCTTCGTCAACGTGGTTGGTGGGGTGAAGGTCACCGAAACCAGCGCCGATCTGGCGCTGCTGCTGGCGATGGTTTCCAGCCTGCGCGACCGTCCGCTGCCCCAGGACCTGGTGGTTTTCGGCGAAGTGGGTCTCGCAGGCGAAATTCGCCCGGTGCCGAGCGGCCAGGAGCGTATCTCTGAAGCGGCTAAGCATGGCTTTCGTCGGGCGATTGTTCCGGCAGCGAATGTGCCGAAAAAAGCGCCGGAAGGGATGCAAATCTTTGGCGTGAAAAAGCTTGCGGACGCACTTAGCGTCTTTGACGACTTATAATAAGTGAAAAGGAGACTCGCTATGTCGTCATTTGACTATTTAAAAAGCGCCATTAAGCAGAAGGGTTGTACGCTACAGCAGGTAGCTGACGCCAGCGGGATGACAAAAGGCTATCTGAGCCAGCTGCTGAACGCGAAAATTAAAAGCCCCAGCGCGCAGAAGCTGGAAGCGCTACACCGGTTTCTCGGGCTGGAGTTTCCGCGTCGACAAAAAAGCGTTGGCGTGGTATTTGGTAAGTTTTACCCGCTGCATACCGGACACATCTACTTGATTCAGCGCGCCTGTAGCCAGGTCGATGAGCTGCATATCATTATGGGCTACGACGATCCCCGTGACCGTGAGCTGTTTGAAAAGAGCGCGATGTCGCAGCAGCCGACCGTACCTGACCGCCTGCGCTGGCTGCTGCAAACCTTCAAATACCAGAAGAACATCCGCATCCACGCCTTCAATGAAGAGGGAATGGAACCCTATCCGCACGGCTGGGACGTCTGGAGCCGCGGGATCCGCGCCTTTATGAGCGAGAAGGGCATCGAGCCTAACTGGATCTACACCTCGGAAGAGGGCGATGCGCCGCAGTATCTGGAGCATCTGGGTATTGAAACCGTTCTGATCGATCCTAAACGCACCTTTATGAACATCAGCGGCGGACAGATTCGTGAAAACCCGTTCCGCTACTGGGAATATATTCCTACCGAAGTGAAGCCGTTTTTCGTGCGCACGGTGGCGATTCTCGGCGGTGAGTCGAGCGGTAAGTCGACACTGGTGAATAAGCTATCCAATATCTTTAATACTACCAGCGCCTGGGAATATGGCCGCGACTACGTCTTTTCGCACCTCGGCGGCGATGAGATGGCGCTGCAATACTCCGACTATGACAAAATTGCCCTCGGTCACGCGCAATATATTGATTTCGCGGTGAAATATGCCAACAAGGTGGCGTTCATCGACACGGACTTTGTCAGCACCCAGGCGTTCTGTCTCAAGTACGAGGGGCGGGAACATCCCTTTGTTCAGGCGCTGATCGACGAATATCGTTTTGACCTGGTCATCCTGCTGGAAAACAACACGCCGTGGGTGGCCGACGGTTTACGTAGTCTTGGCAGCTCGGTAGACCGCAAGGAGTTTCAGGCGATGCTGGTGTCGTTGCTCAAAGAGAATGAGATAGATTTTGTGCATGTGAAAGAGGCCGATTACGATGCCCGCTTCCTGCGCTGCGTTGAGCTGGTAAAAGAGATGATGGGCGAGCAGGGATAGCTAAGCTCCTCTGCGTCACCCACAGGGTGAAGAGCAACCACCAAAAAGGGCAACCTGCGTTGCCCTTTTGCTTTTATTTCGCGATACGTTTGTACTTGATACGCTTCGGCTCCAGCGCATCGGCGCCGAGGGTGCGTTTCTTGTACTCTTCGTATTCGGTAAAGTTACCTTCGAAGAACTCCACCTTACCTTCATCCTGGTAGTCCAGAATATGGGTCGCGATGCGGTCGAGGAACCAACGGTCATGCGAGATGACCATCGCGCAGCCCGGGAACTCCAGCAGGGCGTTTTCCAGCGCGCGCAGGGTTTCGATATCCAGGTCGTTGGTCGGTTCATCGAGCAGCAGGACGTTACCGCCCACCTGCAGCAGCTTCGCCAGATGCAGACGGCCGCGCTCACCGCCGGACAGCTCGCCAACGCGCTTGCCCTGGTCAACGCCTTTGAAGTTAAAGCGGCCCACGTAGGCGCGGCTCGGCATCTCGGTGTTGCCAATCTTCATGATATCCAGCCCGCCGGAAACTTCTTCCCATACGGTTTTGCTGTTGTCCATGGCGTCGCGGAACTGATCGACGGAGGCCAGCTTGACGGTTTCACCCAGGGTGATTGAACCGGCATCAGGCTGTTCCTGACCGGACATCATGCGGAACAGGGTCGATTTACCCGCGCCGTTAGGACCGATGATGCCGACGATAGCGCCTTTCGGTACCGAGAAGCTCAGGTCGTCAATCAGCAGGCGGTCGCCATAGGACTTACGCAGGTTGCTAACTTCAACCACTTTATCTCCCAGACGTGCGCCTGGTGGAATAAACAGTTCGTTGGTCTCGTTACGCTTCTGGTACTCGACGTTGTTAAGCTCTTCAAAGCGCGCCAGACGGGCTTTGCCCTTAGACTGACGGCCTTTCGCGCCCTGACGGACCCACTCCAGCTCTTTCTCGATTGACTTACGGCGCGCCGCTTCCTGAGATGCTTCCTGCGCCAGACGCTGATCTTTCTGCTCCAGCCAGGAGGAGTAGTTACCTTCCCACGGAATACCTTCGCCGCGGTCCAGCTCAAGGATCCAGCCGGCGACGTTATCGAGGAAGTAACGGTCGTGGGTGATCGCCACCACGGTGCCTTCGAAGTCGTGCAGGAAGCGTTCCAGCCAGGCCACGGACTCTGCGTCCAGGTGGTTGGTTGGTTCGTCGAGCAGCAGCATGTCTGGCTTTTCCAGCAGCAGGCGGCACAGCGCGACGCGGCGGCGCTCACCACCGGACAGATTGGCGATTTTCGCGTCCCAGTCCGGCAGACGCAGGGCATCCGCCGCGCGCTCAAGCTGGACGTTCAGGTTATGGCCATCGTGCGCCTGGATAATCTCTTCGAACTTGCCCTGCTGAGCGGCGAGCTTATCAAAGTCGGCATCCGGTTCCGCGTATTTGGCGTACACCTCGTCCAGGCCTTTCAGCGCATTGACCACTTCGGCCACCGCTTCTTCAACCGACTCACGTACGGTCTGCTCCGGATTGAGCTGCGGCTCCTGTGGCAGATAGCCGATTTTCAGACCTGGCTGCGGACGCGCTTCGCCTTCAATATCGGTATCGATGCCGGCCATAATACGCAGCAGGGTCGACTTACCGGCGCCGTTCAGGCCGAGAACGCCGATTTTTGCGCCCGGGAAAAAGCTCAGGGAGATATTTTTCAGAATATGACGTTTCGGCGGAACCACTTTGCCGACACGATGCATGGTATAAACGAATTGAGCCACGTTGGACTTCGCCTCTTTTATATACTCTTCATCCCTCAGGCTAGCTTGATGCAGCCAGAATGATTTTGAGTAGGGTAGTGAATAGTTTTCAAAGGCGAAGTGTAGCCTTTTTCGCGCTTTAATCCCAGCGAGGCGATGGGATTCACAAAAGCGTAAAAAAATGTCCGGGACGTGGCGCGATTCGCGTTGTCTGATTAGCATATCTACGTAATACCTGAAATTTTTGCCCGCGGCATGATGCTGTTGTGGTGTATCTGAATAGAGGAAGAGCTTGTGGAAAAAGCCAAAACTGTGACGTGGCGTCTTCTGGCCGCCGGCGTAAGTCTGCTGACGTTAAGCCAACTGGCGCATGCGGATTCACTGGATGAACAGCGCAGCCGCTATGCTCAAGTTAAACAGGCGTGGGACAGTCGACAAATGGATGTCGTCAATCAGCTGATGCCCACGCTAACGACCTATCCGCTCTATCCTTATCTCCAGTACCGGCAGATTACCGATGATCTGATGAACCAACCTGCGCTGGTGGTGACCAATTTTATCGCCGCCAACCCTACGCTGCCTCCCGCGCGTTCGCTGAAATCACGGTTCGTCAACGAACTGGCGCGCCGCAGCGACTGGCGCGGCCTGCTGGCCTTCAGCCCGGATAAGCCGACCGGCACCGAGGCGCAGTGCAATTACTACTATGCGAAGTGGAACGTCGGCCAGGCTCAGGAGGCCTGGGACGGGGCGAAAGCGCTGTGGCTGAGCGGCAAAAGCCAGCCAAACGCCTGTGACCAGCTATTTGGCGCCTGGCGCGCCTCCGGCCAGCAGGATCCGCTGGCCTACCTTGAACGCATTCGCCTGGCGATGAAAGCGGGTAATACCAGTCTGGTACGGGTCCTGGCCCAGCAGATGCCTGCCGATTATCAAACCATTTCGACGGCGGTCATCGCGTTGGCTAACGATCCCAATAGCGTGATGACCTTCGCCCGCACAACCGGTGCGACGGATTTCACCCGCCAGATGGCGGCAGTCGCGTTTGCCAGCGTTGCCCGGCAGGATGTGGAAAACGCGCGCCTGATGATCCCCTCATTAGCGCAGGCGCAGCAGCTCAATGAAGATCAGATTCAGGAGCTGCGGGATATCGTCGCCTGGCGCCTGATGGGCAGCGACGTGACCGAAGAGCAGGCCATCTGGCGCGACGACGCCATTATGCGTTCGCAATCCACCTCGCTGGTGGAGCGCCGGGTACGTATGGCGCTGGGGCTTGGGGATAGGCGTGGCCTGAACACCTGGCTGGCGCGTTTGCCGATGGAGGCGAAAGAGAAGGACGAATGGCGCTATTGGCAGGCCGATCTGCTGCTGGAGCGCGGACGCGATGACGAAGCGAAAGATATTCTCCGTTCGTTGATGCAGCAGCGCGGCTTCTATCCGATGGTCGCTGCCCAGCGCCTGGGTGAGGAGTACACTTTCCGCATCGACAAAGCGCCGGCGAACCTCGATCCGGCGTTGACCTCGGGGCCGGAAATGGCGCGGGTCCGCGAGCTGATGTACTGGAATATGGATAATACCGCCCGCAGCGAGTGGGCAAATCTGGTCACCAGCAAAACCAAAGATCAGCAGGCGCAGCTGGCTCGTTACGCGTTTAATCAGGACTGGTGGGATCTGAGCGTCCAGGCTACCATCGCCGGAAAACTATGGGATCAGCTGGAAGAGCGTTTCCCGTTGGCCTATAACGACCTTTTTACCCGCTATATCAGCGGTAAAGATATTCCGCAAAGCTACGCGATGGCCATCGCGCGTCAGGAGAGCGCCTGGAATCCGAAAGCCGGTTCACCGGTTGGCGCCCGCGGTCTGATGCAGATTATGCCGGGTACGGCAACGCATACGGTGAGCATGTTCAGTATTCCCGGCTATAACGGTCCATCGCAGCTGCTGGATCCGGAAATGAACATCAACATTGGTACCAGCTATCTGCAATATGTTTATCAGCAGTTTGGCAATAACCGAATCTTCGCCTCTGCGGCCTATAACGCTGGTCCTGGGCGAGTGCGCACCTGGCGGGGCAACAGCGGCGGACGCATTGACGCGGTGGCGTTTATCGAGAGCATTCCGTTCTCTGAAACGCGCGGCTATGTGAAAAACGTTCTGTCCTATGATGCCTACTATCGCTATTTTATGGGCCAAAAAGACACGCTGCTGAGCGATGCGGAATGGAAGCTGCGTTATTAATACAGCCTCCTTCGGGCAACATCGTATTTCGCGATGTTGCCCGAAACCCGTAGAGTCCGGACAGAAGTATGTTATGCTTTGTACTCGTTAGTGAGTACATTCGACAGGTGGCGTAACATGACCCAACAATCCCCCTATTCAGCGGCCGTGGCCGAACAGCGTCATCAGGAGTGGCTGCGTTTTGTCGCCCTCCTGCAGCAAGCGTACGCCGACGACCTCCATCTGCCGCTTTTACAGCTCATGCTGACGCCCGACGAGCGCGAGGCGCTCGGCACGCGGGTGCGCATCATTGAAGAGTTGCTGCGCGGCGAGATGAGCCAGCGCGAGCTGAAAAACGAACTCGGCGCCGGGATCGCCACCATTACCCGCGGTTCGAACAGCCTCAAATCGGCCCCGGCGGAGCTGCGTCTGTGGCTGGAACAGGCGTTGATTAACGCTAGCGGTAAATAGCGTTATGGAACGGGCTTAGCGCCAGCACGACGGCCTGATGATAAACGCTGCTGCGCGTCAGTTTTCCGGCCGTGAATACGCCGATAGCGCCCTCTTTGCGGCCAATTTCATCGATGCCGGTATGCTGAGACATCACCGGCCCCAGGGCTTCTCCTGCCTGGACTTTTTCAAGAATGACCCGCGGTAGCGGCAGGGTCGCCGAGCGCGCTTCGCCGCGCAGGTTGCCGTCGTCGATCGTCACCCAGCTAAAGGTGCTGCCTTCGTCGATTCCGGCTTCAATGGCGACCCAGAAGTCCGCGTTTGGCCGTGCGCGACGCGCGTTAGCCACGCGATTTCGTGCGCCAGCGCGCGTTTCGTCGCTGCCAAAGGGCTGTTCCGGCACGCCGCTCTCGACGGAGACGGACTCAATGTGGCAGGATCCTTCGCCGAAGATCTCGTTAAAAGCCTGCAGAATTGCCTGAATTTTGGCGGGATTAGTGGTAGCTGAGACAACATGGTGCATAATCAAAACAACTCAGAATTACTAAACATCATCGCAGTATACTCCAAATCATTCTTGCTGCAGGCGGCTATGCTTGTAGCTCGAGGGTTAAGAGCTCAGAACGGATAATAAAGCATGTTACAGGTATACCTTGTTCGCCACGGTGAAACGCAGTGGAACGCCGAGCGACGTATTCAGGGCCAGTCCGACAGCCCGCTTACCGCCCACGGTGAGCGTCAGGCCTGGCAGGTGGGCGAGCGCGCCAGAACGTTGGGGATTACGCATATTATCGCCAGCGATTTAGGCCGGACGCGCCGTACCGCAGAAATCATCGCTGAAGCCTGCGGATGCAGCGTCGTGGCCGATTCGCGCTTGCGTGAGCTGGATATGGGCGTGCTTGAAAAGCGCCATATCGACTCGCTGAGCGAAGAAGAGGAGGGTTGGCGTCGACAGCTGGTTAACGGCACGCCCGACGGGCGTATCCCGCAGGGGGAGTCAATGCAGGAGCTGAGCGAGCGTATGCACGCGGCGCTGACGTCTTGTCTGGAATTGCCCGCGGGTAGCCGACCGCTGCTAGTGAGCCATGGGATGGCGCTGGGATGTCTGGTGAGTACGATTCTTGGTCTGCCCGCTTACGCGGAGCGTCGCCTGCGTCTACGCAACTGCTCTATTTCCCGCGTTGACTACCAGCAAAGTCCCTGGCTGGCGTCGGGATGGGTGGTGGAAACCGCGGGGGATGTGTCGCATCTCGATGCCCCCGCGATGGATGAGCTACAGCGTTAACGACGAATCGGGATCAGGTATTCGCAGCGCAGCTGAATAGGCGGTTCCTGATTCCGGCTTTCATCTTCCGGGAAGAAACGTTCGATATCCAGGCCCTTACGACGGGTGAGGTTAAGCATCGGCATGCAGGTGCCGTAAACCGTCAGAATAAACTCCTGCAACCCGGTGCCCAATCCTTCGTAGGTAAACATCACGTATTCGCCGCCTTCCAGTATCACCGGATGGGCGTTATGCAGGTGGCCGTTTGCCAGCTCCGGCGTCAGCGCGGTGGTGTAAAACACCTCCTGCTCATCGTCTTTATCGAGGCTAGGACGCGGCTCATGCAGACCGTATAGCGTCGGGGGAATCGATGGCGTATTGGCGAGGAATTCACGCCAGAACTGGACGCGCATCTGATTACGGAAATCGGAGATCTCCTCGAGCTTACAGGTGTAGCTCTGGGTGACGCCGACCAGCTGAGTGGTATTCAGCGTGACGAATTCATAGTGCGGCATGGTGAACTCGCCCAGACGCAGCGGAGGGCGCATACCGTAGGAGCTCCAGTCTGGAGAGCGTCGGTAGAGGGCTGGTGTCAACGAAAACTGCTTTTTAAAGGCGCGAGTAAAAGTCTGCTGCGAGTCAAAGCGATACTGTAGCGCAATATCAAGAATCGGACGCGCGGTCAGGCGTAGGGCAACCGCCGACTTAGATAAGCGACGGGCGCGAATATAGGCACCGATAGCATGGCCGGTCACGTCCTTGAACATTCTTTGCAGATGCCACTTGGAATAGCCCGCCTTCGCTGCCACATTGTCCAGTGAGAGAGGCTGATCCAGGTGACCTTCCAGCCAGCTAAGGAGATCGCGAATAATCCCTGCTTGATCCATAAAATATCCCCATCCTTAAACTCAGGTGCCTGATACTAAAGGTAGCGGATAATAGCATTTTTTGATGTTTTAGCATTCAGTGTTTTTTTTGCTTTTAAATGCGATTATTCCAGAAGTTCTGGTGGTAATTTTGTAAAGCTGTGATCTATAAAACTTTTCTTCTTAATATGTGATAATCACTCAGCTAAATTTTTAAGAATGGTAACAATATGAAATACAAGAAGTTAGTGGCAGGAATGCTTTTGCTGGCGGGCTGCCAGGTGGCGCAGGCGGAACAAATCGGCTCTGTGGATACCGTATTTAAGTTCCTTGGGCCGGATCATAAAATCGTCGTCGAGGCCTTTGACGACCCGGATGTCCAGAACGTCACGTGCTACATCAGCCGGGCGAAAACCGGAGGAATTAAAGGCGGGTTAGGACTGGCGGAGGATACCTCCGATGCCGCAATTTCCTGTCAGCAGGTGGGGCCGATTGAGCTGACGGATAAAATCAAAAACGGTAAAACTCAGGGCGATGTGGTGTTCCAGAAACGCACCTCGCTGGTATTTAAAAAGCTGCAGGTCGTGCGTTTTTACGATGCCAAACGCAATGCGCTGATCTATTTGACCTATTCGGATAAAATCGTCGATGGCTCGCCGAAAAATGCGCTTAGCGCCGTGCCGATTATGCCATGGAATAAATAACAGGGAACGCCGATGCAACAACCGCGGATCTGGTTGGTGGAAGATGAGATGAGTATCGCGGATACGCTCGTCTACATGCTGCAACAAGAAGGATTTATCGTTACGGCGTTCGAGCGCGGACTCCCTGCGCTGGACGCGGCGCATCATCACCAACCCGACCTCGCGATTCTTGATGTCGGCCTGCCTGATATCAGCGGGTTTGAGCTATGTCGCCGACTGCTGGCCCGCTATCCTGCGCTGCCGGTGCTGTTCCTGACGGCCCGCAGCGAAGAGGTGGATAAGCTGCTCGGCCTGGAAATCGGCGCTGATGATTATATCGCCAAGCCATTTTCTCCCCGTGAAGTTTGCGCCAGGGTTCGCACTGTCCTGCGGCGGCTGCAGAAATTCGCCGCCCCTTCACCGCTTTTGCGCGTGGGGGAGTTCACATTGAATGACGCCGCGGCTCAGGTCACGTGGTGCGGCCAGGGTCTGAATCTGACCCGCTATGAGTTTTTATTATTAAAAACGCTACTTCATTCTCCTGGGCGCATTTTTTCCCGCCAGCTGCTGCTGGAGCAAGTATGGGGCGACGCGAACGAGAGCTTCGACCGTACCGTTGATACCCATATCAAAACGCTGCGCGCTAAGCTGCGAGAAGTGAATCCCGATCTCTCTCCGATCAATACGCACCGCGGTATGGGATACAGCCTTGGAGGCTTCTGATGCGCATCGGTATGCGGCTGCTGATGGGCTACTTTTTGATAGTGGCGATTGCTGCCTGGTTTGTGCTTTCTATCTTCGTTCAGGAGATTAAACCCGGTGTTCGGCGCGCAACGGAAGGGACGCTGATTGATACGGCGACCCTGCTTGCCGGGCTGGCCCGTGAGGATTTACTTTCCGCCAATCCCCAGCATGGGCGCCTGGCCCAGGCTTTTCAAACGCTGCATCGCCAGCCGATCAATGCCAACATTGCCGGCATTAATAAAGTTCGCAATGAATATCACGTCTATATGACCGATGCGCAGGGCAAGGTAGTATTTGATTCTGCGGGCAATGCGCTGGGGCAAGACTATTCGCGCTGGAACGATGTCTGGCTCACTTTACGCGGACAATACGGGGCGCGCAGCACGCGCAGCGATCCAGACGATGATAGTAGCTCGGTGATGTATATTGCCGCGCCGGTGATGGATAATGGTCGAATCATTGGCGTGCTCAGCGTCGGAAAACCCAATCTGGCCATGGCGCCGGTCATCAAACGCAGCGAGCGGCGTATTCTGTGGGCCGGAGGGGCGCTGCTGGGGATCGCGCTACTGATCGGCGTTGCGATGGTATGGTGGATTAACTTTTCCATCGGCAAGCTGGTTCGCTACGCCGACTCCGTGACCGCTGACCGTCCGCTTCCGTTGCCGGACACGGGCAGCAGCGAACTGCGCAAGCTGGCGCAGGCGCTGGAAAGTATGCGCCTTAAACTTGAAGGTAAGAACGCAATTGAGAACTACGTTTATGCGCTGACCCATGAACTGAAGAGCCCGCTAGCGGCGATTCGCGGCGCGGCAGAAATTCTCCGGGAGGCGCCTCCGCCTGAGGTCGCCGCGCGTTTTACCCGCAATATCCTGGCGCAGAATGCGCGAATGCAGTCGCTGGTGGAAAATTTACTTCAGCAGGCCCGGCTGGAGAATCGGCTGGAGATCGCCCAGCGTCCCGTCTCCGTCGCTGCGCTTTTTCGTCGTCTGGCCGAGGAGCGCGACATCGCGCTGGTGGCGAAAAACCTCACACTACGCTGGCAGGAAACGCCCCTGACGGTAGAGGGTGATGGTGAGCTCCTGGCGCAGGCATTGGGCAATCTACTTGATAATGCTATCGATTTTACTCCTGCTGAAGGGGTGATTGTCCTTGGCGCGGAAGAACGTGATGGCGGCGTGCGATTAACCGTATGCGATACGGGAAGCGGTATTCCCGACTACGCGCTGGGGCGTGTTTTCGAACGTTTCTATTCTCTGCCTCGTGATAATGGCCAAAAAAGCAGCGGCCTGGGGCTGGCGTTTGTTCGTGAAGTTGCGCGCCTGCATCAGGGCGATATCGAGCTGGTTAATCGCCAGGAGGGCGGCGTGTGCGCTTTGCTGAGACTTCACGCTCACTTCACATAGCTTCAAATTCTCCCCACATAGCCCCTTTAAGGTAAGCGCATCACTAAGGAGAGGGCTATGTTGAAATCACCACTATTCTGGAAAATGAGCACCCTGCTGGGGTGTATTTTACTGTTATCGATCCCGCTGATGATCGTCCGGCAACTGATCGTTGAACGCGCGGATTATCGCAGCGAAGTCATTGAGGCTCTGGAGAGCAGTACCAGCGGATCGCAGAAATTGGTCGGGCCGCTGATCGCCATTCCCGTGACCGAGGTATTGACCCGCATTGAGGATAAAAAAGAGGTGACATATCAACGTCACTGGCTGCATTACTGGTTACCTGAGTCGCTGGCGATAGCCGGAAAACAGAACGTTGAATCCAGAAAAATAGGGATTTATGAAGGCCAAATCTGGCACAACGATCTGGGTATTAAGGCGCAATTTGATGTTTCCCGTCTGGCTGAACTCAGAAAAGATAATATTACGTTAGGTAAACCGGTTATGGTGGTCGGCGTTAGCGATGCACGCGGGATTGGCACCATTATTGCCCCGAAAATTAATGGAGAGGCGCTGCCGGTGGAACCCGGAATCGGTATCAGCGGCAGCGGAGAGGGAATTCATATGCCAATGCCGCTGTTAACTCCCCAACAAAAAACGCTGGATGTTGAATTCACACTCAATCTGAACGGAACCGGAAGCTTCTCAGTCGCGCCGCTCGGACGCAATAGCCAATTACAGCTGACCAGTAACTGGGCGCATCCTGGTTTCCTGGGCGATTTTCTCCCGGTTAGTCGTGAGGTATCCCCATCAGGTTATAGCGCCCGCTGGCAGAGTAGCTGGTTTGCGAACAATATGGCCCGGTTTTTTATGGACGATCGCGAGATTGAGTGGCGTCAACTGCCCGCTTTCAACGTTAACGTTACGACGCCAGCCGATCGGTACCAGCTGACCGATAGGGCGACAAAGTATGCCATTCTATTAATCTCACTTACGTTTATGGCGTTTTTCGTTTTTGAGAGCCTGACTCAGTGCCGTTTACACCCGATGCAGTATCTGCTGGTGGGTTTGTCACTGGTGATGTTCTATCTGATATTACTGGCCCTGTCCGAGCATATTGGCTTTACGCCGTCCTGGATCGTTGCCAGCCTGATAGGGGCGCTGATCAATGGGGTTTATCTGCACGCGGTGCTGAAGGGATGGCGTAGCAGCTTTCTTTTTGTCTGCGCATTACTGCTGCTGGATGGCGTTATGTGGATGCTATTGCGTTCAGAAGATAGCGCGCTGTTATTGGGGACGGGAGTACTACTGCTGGCGCTCAGCGCGCTGATGTTCCTGACGCGTCGCGTTGACTGGTACACGCTATCTCTCCCGAAGCCAAAAGAGAGACTGCCCGAAGACGGTGATGATGGCGATAAGCTGAGGATCTGGAAATAAAAAAAAACGGCGCGAATTGCGCCGTTTTTACGTTATGACAGCAAGAAAAACGGTGTTATTCCTGCAGATCTCCACAGAAGCGGTACCCCTCGCCATGGATGGTGGCGATAATTTCCGGGGTATCCGGAGTGGATTCAAAATGCTTACGAATGCGACGGATGGTTACGTCCACGGTGCGGTCGTGCGGCTTCAGCTCACGGCCGGTCATTTTCTTCAGCAGTTCCGCACGCGACTGGATTTTGCCCGGATTTTCGCAGAAGTGCAGCATGGCGCGGAATTCACTGCGCGGCAGCTTGTACTGCTCACCATTAGGGCTAACCAGCGAACGGCTATTGATATCCAGCTCCCAACCGTTGAACTTATAGCTTTCTACGCTACGGCGTTCTTCGCTCACGGTACCAAGGTTCATGGTACGGGAGAGCAGGTTGCGCGCGCGAATCGTCAGTTCACGTGGGTTGAAAGGTTTAGTGATATAATCATCGGCACCGATTTCGAGGCCAAGGATTTTATCCACTTCGTTATCGCGGCCGGTGAGGAACATCAGCGCGACGTCCGCCTGCTCACGCAGCTCGCGTGCTAACAGGAGACCATTTTTGCCTGGCAGGTTGATATCCATGATCACCAGGTTGATATCATTTTCAGACAGGATCTGATGCATTTCCGCGCCATCGGTCGCTTCGAATACATCATAACCTTCTGCTTCGAAAATACTTTTTAACGTGTTGCGTGTTACCAACTCGTCTTCAACGATAAGAATGTGCGGGGTCTGCATGTTTGCTACCTAAATTGCCAACTAAATCGAAACAGGAAGTACCAAAGTCCCTGACCTGCCTGGTGCATGTCGCAAATTAACATGCCCGGCGTAACATGACTAAAGTACGTAATTGCGTTCTTGATGCACTTTCCATCAACGTCAACAACATCATTAGCTTGGTCGTGGGTACTTTCCCTCTGGACCCGACGGTGTCAAAAACGGCTGTCATCCTAACCATTTTAACAGCAACATAACAGGCTAAGTGAGGCATGACACCCAATAAAACTACGCTTCGTTGACATATATCAAGTTCAATTGTAGCACGTTAACAGTCTTGTGAAATCATTGCATCTAAACGGGATTCATCGTCACAATTCATATCATGCGCAATTAGTTACGCTAAGAAAATAATAAACGTGATGAATCCAAAGCCTAAAAACGTATTCGGACATAAATTTCATTGCCAAACATACGGATAAAGCTGTTCTGTTAACATACTCTGTGACACGGTGCCTTGGGAATAGTTTAGTTTTTTTTATGGGTGATAAAGCTCAAATTTAGTGATTTTTGTTGCAAATTTGTAAATTCACGGCGCGTAATATGAAGGGAAAAATCGTCATTCCCGCCACCTAAAAAGTAAAAGAGAAACCAAATGCGTTTATCAATTGTATTAGTCTCCCCGGCGCGGGCAGAAAACGTGGGCGCGGCAGCCAGAGCGATGAAAACCATGGGGTTTAGCGATATGCGTATCGTCGATAGCGATGCTCATTTGCAGCCTGCGGCGCGCTGGGTCGCGCACGGTTCTGGCGAGATCCTCGACAATGTTAAAACTTATGCCACGCTTGAGCAGGCGCTGCACGATGTCGATTTTACCGTCGCCACTACCGCCCGTAGCCGGGCGCGTTTTCACTACTACGCGACGCCGCAGCAGCTCTTGCCGCTGCTGGAAGAAAAAGCGCAATGGATGCATCATGCCGCGCTGGTGTTTGGCCGGGAAGATTCCGGATTAACCAACGAAGAGCTGGCCCTTGCCGATGTGCTGAGCGGCGTGCAGATGGTGGCTGACTATCCCTCGCTCAATCTGGGGCAGTCGGTGATGGTCTATTGTTATCAGCTGACCTCGTTGTTGCAGAATACCCCGCCAACATCCGCTAGCGTGGATGACAATCAGCTGCAGGCGCTACGCCTTCGCACTCGCGATCTACTCGAGCGCCTCGGCGTGGGTGACGATATAAAACTGACCGACTGGCTCCAGCAGCGAATGGGTCTTTTGCAGCAGCGGGATACTGCCATGCTGCATCGTTTACTGCACGATATTGAAAAAAACCTTCCAGGTTAAAGTTCTGTCATACCATTTTCATATGGTCTTATGTGCTAATTATTGGCCTCCTGGTGCGCAAATGCGGATGAATTATCAGGCGGCCATGGCGTATTGGCCAGGTGTGAAAAAATGGGCCAAAAGTAGAAATTCGTTGACTTAAGTCGATAGATACTTTAACCAATATAGGCACAGGACACAGACAGATAAAAATTACAGAGTACACAACATCCATGAATCGCATCGGCATGATCACCACGATTATCACCACCACTATTACCACAGGTAACGGTGCGGGCTGACGCGTACAGGAAACACAGAAAAAAGCCCGCACCTGAACAGTGCGGGCTTTTTTTTCGATAAAAAATCAAGGGGTCATAACCATGCGTGTGTTGAAGTTCGGCGGTACATCAGTGGCAAATGCAGAACGTTTTCTGCGTGTTGCCGATATTCTGGAGAGTAATGCCAGGCAGGGGCAGGTAGCGACCGTACTATCTGCCCCGGCGAAGATCACTAACCATCTGGTTGCGATGATCGAAAAAACCATTGGCGGGCAGGATGCGCTGACCAATATCGCCGATGCCGAACGCATTTTCACCGAACTTCTGCAAGGTCTCGCCGATGCACAACCGGGCTTTCCGCTTGCGCCGCTGAAAGCTTTTGTTGAGCAGGAATTCGCGCAAATCAAACACGTCCTGCACGGCATTAGTCTGCTTGGGCAGTGCCCGGATAGCGTTAATGCGTCCCTTATTTGCCGGGGAGAAAAGCTCTCTATCGCCATTATGGCAGGCTTGCTGGAAGCGCGCGGTCATGACGTCACGGTGATCAACCCGGTTGAAAAACTGCTTGCCGTTGGCCATTACCTCGAATCCACCGTTGATATCGCCGAGTCGACTCGGCGTATTGCCGCTAGCCAGATCCCGGCTGACCATATGGTGCTGATGGCGGGCTTCACCGCGGGTAACGAAAAAGGTGAGCTGGTGGTGCTGGGGCGTAACGGTTCTGACTACTCAGCAGCAGTGCTGGCCGCCTGCCTGCGCGCCGACTGCTGCGAGATCTGGACCGACGTTGACGGTGTTTATACCTGCGACCCGCGTCAGGTTCCGGATGCGCGTTTGCTGAAGTCGATGTCCTATCAGGAAGCGATGGAGCTCTCCTACTTCGGCGCTAAAGTTTTGCACCCGCGTACTATTGCCCCTATCGCCCAGTTCCAGATCCCCTGTTTAATCAAAAACACCGGCAATCCGCAGGCGCCGGGTACGCTTATCGGCGCCAGCAGCGATGAAGACGATCTGCCGGTGAAGGGGATCTCCAACCTCAATAATATGGCGATGTTCAACGTCTCCGGTCCGGGGATGAAGGGCATGGTTGGCATGGCGGCGCGCGTGTTCGCCACCATGTCCCGCGCGGGAATCTCCGTTGTTCTTATTACCCAGTCCTCTTCTGAATACAGCATCAGCTTCTGCGTGCCGCAGAGCGATTGCGTTCGGGCGAAGCGGGTGATGGAAGATGAATTTTATCTGGAGCTGAAGGAGGGGCTGCTTGAGCCGCTGTCGATAATGGAGCGCCTGGCGATTATATCCGTTGTTGGTGACGGTATGCGCACGCTGCGCGGAATTTCTGCGAAGTTCTTCGCTGCGCTGGCCCGCGCCAATATCAACATTGTCGCTATTGCTCAGGGCTCTTCCGAGCGCTCTATCTCCGTTGTCGTCAGCAACGATGACGCCACCACCGGCGTGCGCGTGACTCACCAGATGCTGTTCAATACCGATCAGGTTATTGAAGTGTTTGTCATTGGCATCGGCGGCGTCGGCGGTGCGTTGATCGAACAGATCAAACGCCAGCAGAGCTGGCTGAAGAGTAAGCATATCGACCTGCGCGTTTGCGGCGTGGCCAACTCTCGCGCCTTGCTGACTAACGTACACGGCCTGAACCTTGAACACTGGCGAGACGAGCTGGCGGAAGCCAAAGAGTCGTTCAATCTGGGCCGACTCATTCGTCTGGTGAAAGAGTACCATCTGTTGAATCCGGTGATTGTCGACTGTACCTCCAGCCAGGCCGTGGCCGATCAGTACGCCGATTTCCTGCGCGAAGGGTTCCACGTGGTCACGCCGAACAAAAAGGCCAATACCTCATCGCTGGATTACTATCATCAGCTGCGCCACGCCGCAAGCAGCTCACGGCGTAAGTTTTTATACGACACCAACGTCGGCGCGGGGCTGCCGGTTATCGAAAACCTGCAAAATTTGCTGAACGCGGGCGATGAGCTGCTGCACTTTTCCGGTATTCTGTCTGGCTCGCTGTCGTTTATCTTCGGCAAACTCGATGAGGGCGTGAGCTTTTCTGAGGCGACCAGGCTGGCGCGTGAGATGGGCTATACCGAACCGGATCCGCGCGACGATCTTTCTGGCGTTGATGTCGCGCGTAAGTTGCTGATCCTCGCGCGTGAAACCGGGCGTGAGCTTGAACTGTCTGACATTATCGTGGAACCGGTGCTGCCGGCGGAGTTTGATGCCAGCGGCGATGTTGACAGCTTTATGGCGCGGTTGCCTTCTCTGGATGATGAGTTTGCCTCGCGGGTCGCCAAAGCGCGCGATGAAGGTAAGGTCTTGCGCTATGTCGGTAATATCGAAGAGGATGGCACCTGTCGCGTCAAAATCGCCGCGGTTGATGGCAACGATCCGCTGTTTAAAGTGAAAAACGGCGAGAATGCGCTGGCGTTCTACAGCCACTATTACCAGCCGCTGCCGCTGGTGCTGCGCGGTTATGGCGCGGGGAACGATGTGACGGCGGCTGGCGTATTCGCCGACCTGCTGCGTACCCTGTCATGGAAGTTAGGAGTTTAAGATGGTCAAAGTATATGCCCCGGCTTCCAGTGCCAATATGAGCGTCGGCTTTGACGTGCTGGGCGCGGCGGTCACGCCGGTTGATGGCACTCTGCTAGGGGACAACGTCTCGGTTGAGGCGGCGACGAGCTTCAGCCTGCAAAACGTGGGTCGGTTCGCCAGCAAACTGCCGACGGCGCCACAGGAAAACATCGTCTATCAATGCTGGGAGCGTTTTTGCCAGGAGATTGGCAAAAAGGTTCCGGTGGCGATGACGCTGGAAAAAAACATGCCGATCGGTTCCGGGCTGGGCTCCAGCGCCTGTTCCGTGGTCGCCGCGCTGGTGGCGATGAATGAATTTTGCGGCAAGCCGCTCAATGAGAGCCGGATGCTGGCGCTGATGGGGGAGATGGAAGGGCGGATTTCCGGCAGTATCCATTACGATAACGTCGCGCCGTGCTATCTGGGCGGGATACAATTGATGCTTGAGGAAAACGGCATCATCAGTCAGCAGATTCCGGCCTTCGACGAGTGGCTGTGGGTGCTGGCCTATCCGGGGATTAAGGTCTCAACGGCGGAAGCGCGGGCAATTCTGCCGGCGCAGTATCGCCGTCAGGACTGTATTGCCCACGGTCGTCATCTGGCGGGCTTTATTCACGCCTGCTATTCCCGCCAGCCTCAGCTGGCGGCGAAATTGATGAAAGACGTGATTGCCGAACCGTATCGTACCAAACTACTGCCGGGCTTCAGCGAAGCGCGTCAGGCAGCAATGGAAATTGGCGCGCAGGCATGCGGCATTTCCGGTTCCGGTCCAACCTTGTTCGCATTATGCGATAAACCGGAAACCGCGCAGCGCGTCGCCGACTGGCTGGCTACGCACTATCTGCAAAATCAGGAAGGCTTCGTTCATATTTGCCGGCTGGACACGGCGGGCGCTCGAGTAGTGGGATAACCAATGAAACTCTATAACTTAAAAGATCATAACGAACAGGTCAGCTTTGCGCAGGCCGTCACTCAGGGGCTTGGCAAGCATCAGGGGCTGTTCTTTCCGCACGATCTGCCGGAATTCAGCCTGAGTGAAATCGACGAAATGCTGCAGCAGGACTTCGTGTCGCGTAGCGCGAAAATCCTGTCGGCATTTATCGGCGACGAGATCCCGCATGATGTTCTGCAAGAACGCATCGGCAACGCGTTCACCTTCCCGGCGCCGGTCAGCAAAGTGCAGGATGATGTCGGCTGCCTCGAGCTGTTCCACGGCCCGACTCTGGCGTTTAAGGACTTCGGCGGCCGCTTTATGGCGCAGATGCTGACCCATATCGCCGGCGACAAACCGGTCACTATTCTGACGGCCACCTCCGGCGACACCGGCGCGGCGGTTGCGCACGCGTTTTATGGCCTGCCAAACGTCAAAGTGGTCATTCTCTATCCGCGCGGCAAAATCAGCCCGCTGCAGGAAAAGCTGTTCTGTACCCTCGGTGGCAACATTGAAACTGTGGCAATCGACGGTGATTTTGATGCCTGCCAGGCGCTGGTTAAGCAGGCCTTTGATGATGAAGAGCTGAAGGCTGCTCTGGGTCTGAACTCGGCTAACTCAATCAATATCAGCCGTCTGCTGGCGCAGATTTGTTACTATTTTGAAGCCGTTGCTCAGCTGCCTCAGGAAGCCCGTAATCAGCTGGTTATCTCTGTACCCAGCGGTAACTTTGGCGATCTTACTGCCGGTCTGCTGGCCAAATCCCTGGGTCTGCCAATCAAACGCTTTATCGCGGCGACTAACGCCAATGACACCGTGCCGCGCTTCCTGCAGGACGGTAACTGGTCGCCGAAAGCGACTCAGGCCACGCTGTCCAACGCCATGGACGTCAGCCAGCCGAACAACTGGCCGCGCGTGGAAGAGCTATTCCGTCGTAAAATCTGGCGTCTGAATGAGCTGGGCTACGCGGCAGTGGATGATGAAACCACCAAAGAGACCATGCGTGAGCTGAAGGCCATCGGCTATACCTCAGAACCGCATGCGGCAATTGCCTATCGCGCGCTGCGCGACCAGCTGCAGCCGGGCGAGTACGGCCTGTTCCTCGGCACGGCGCATCCGGCGAAATTTAAAGAGAGCGTGGAAGAGATTCTGCAAGAGACGCTGCCGCTGCCAAAAGAGCTGGCCGATCGCGCAGACCTGCCGCTGCTGTCGCATAACCTGCCGGCCGATTTTGCCGCGCTGCGTAAGCTGATGATGGGTTAAATCCGAACTCACGCTCCCCTGCTGCGTTATCCGCGGCAGGGGAGTTTTCTTTTACTGCTCGTGGCGTTTAAAGACCAACTCCCCTTTACCCGACGCGTCGGCGTCAAAGAAATAACCTTCGCTATCAAAGCGGGTCAGCTGCTCCGGCTTCGTTAAGCGATTCTCAATGATGTAACGACTCATCAAGCCGCGCGCTTTTTTAGCGTAGAAGCTGATCACTTTAAACTTGCCGTTTTTTTCATCGAGGAATACCGGCTTAATCAACTGGCCCTCAAGCCGTTTGGGTTTTACCGACCTGAAGTACTCATCAGAGGCCAGATTTACTACAATATCGTCGCCCTGGGCTTTCAGCGCCTGATTCAGCTTATCGGTAATCACGTCTCCCCAATAGTGATACAGATCTTTGCCTTTCGCGTTCTCAAGCTTAATCCCCATTTCCAGGCGGTAAGGTTGCATCAGATCCAGCGGGCGCAGAACGCCATACAGCCCGGAAAGCATTCGCAGATGCTGCTGGGCGAAATCGAAATCAGCCTCGCTAAAGGTTTCTGCCTGCAGGCCGGTATAGACATCCCCCTTAAACGCCAGAATCGCCTGGCGGGCGTTGTCCGGGGTGAAGTCTGGCTGCCAGTCGTGAAAGCGGGTCGCGTTCAGGTCAGCCAGCTTGTCGCTGATGCCCATCAGTTTGCCAATCTGTGGCGCCGACAGCTGGCGGGCAATGCCGATAAGCTCCTGAGAGTGTTCCAGCAGTTCAGGTTGGGTATAACGCGTCGTTGCCAGCGGGCTTTGATAATCGAGCGTTTTTGCAGGTGAAATCAGTATGAGCATATCCAGTCCTTGCGGGAAATTTTTGACGACTTTAGCAAAAAAACGTCATGAGAGGATCGATAGCTGCGATTGCCGCGCTATTCGCGCGGCAGGTTGTCCCATGTTCCCGGTACCAGCTGCTGATGAATCTCAGGGTAGCGGGTGACGTCAAATTCCGGCCGCTGGCCCAGCTTCCGCTGCCGCAGATAATCGCTGGCAATAATGCGCACCGTTGGCGAGAGCAGCAGGATAGCCGTCAGGTTGGTTATCGCCATCAACGCCATGATGGTATCCGCCATCTGCCACACCACCGGTAGGCCGATCATCGCACCGGTAGCAACCATGCACAGCGTAAGCAGACGCAGCAGCCAGATATTACGGTCACTATCCATGCGGAGAAAAATGAGATTATTTTCGGCATAGATATAGTTTGCGACGATCGAGCTGAAGGCAAACAGTAGCACTATGATAGCGACAAAGCTGGAACCCCAGTCGCCGATGAGGTTGTTCATCGAGTGCTGAATAGCCTGAATGCCGTTCACCGCTTCTGCATTGCCGTCTCGCGGCGCCAGCATGATGATCACGGCGCTGGCGGTACAGATCACGATGGTGTCAATGAAAACGCCAATCATCTGTACGATCCCCTGCGCCGCTGGGTGAGGGGGCCAGGAGGCAGCGGCGGCGGCGGAATTAGGCGTTGACCCCATCCCCGCTTCATTGGAAAACATCCCGCGCTGAAAGCCGCTGGTTAGCGCCTGGCTGATGGTATAGCCGACTGCGCCCGCAGCGGCCTCTTGCCAGCCGAAAGCGCAGCGGAAGATAGTTTCAAAAATCGTTGGCAGGGAGGTGATATGCCACAGACCAATGACCAGACTGGTCGCCACCCATAGCAGGGCCATCACTGGCACGAGCCACTGCATCATTCGCGCTACGCCGCGAATACCGCGAATGATGATCAGCAGGGTCAGAACCGCCAGGACGCCGCCGGTAATCGCCTCAGGTAAATGAAACGCATACGCCATGGCATGGGCAACGGAGTTGGCCTGTACGGTATTAAAGATGACCCCGTAGGCCAGCAGTAGAAAAATGGAAAACAGCACGCCCATCCAGCGCATACCTAGTCCCCGGGCCATATACCAGGCGGGGCCGCCGCGAAACTGCCCGCGGGAGTCGCGCTCTTTATAAAGCTGGGCGAGAGAGCATTCGGCAAAGCTGCTGGCCATACCGAGCAGCGCCGAGATCCACATCCAAAATACGGCGCCGGGGCCGCCTGCGGCAATGGCCAGCGCAACGCCTGCCATATTGCCGCTGCCCACGCGCGCCGCCAGACTCATACACAGCGCCTGAAAAGACGTTAAGCCGCCGGGCTGCGGCTGAAGGCTCTTTTTCAGACTTTTGCTGAACTGGCGGATATAACGGAACTGAATGAATTTTGTTCGCCAGGTAAACCAGACGCCGGCGCCCAGTAACAGATAAATCATTACCGAGCCCCAGAGTATTTCATTGATAAACGACAGAAAATCAGGCATCAAGCATCCTCTTGCCCATATCGGTGCGCAAGTGTAAGCGCTACCAATCCAGTGACAATCCTTTAGTGTTCAGGTAATTAATTGGCCCAGTTTATCACACTCTGCGCTCATGCATTGTAGGCGGTTGCGCTGCCCCGGCAGCGTGTTATCATCTTGGCAGACCGGTTACATCCCCTTAACTGCTGTTTAAGAGAAACACTATCATGACGGATAAATTGACCTCTCTGCGTCAGTACACCACTGTCGTAGCTGATACCGGAGATATCGCGGCAATGAAGCTGTATCAGCCTCAGGACGCCACGACTAACCCTTCTTTGATTCTCGGCGCGGCTCAGATCCCTGAGTACCGTAAGCTGATCGATGACGCTGTTGCCTGGGCTCGCGGCCAGAGCAGCGACCGCGCGCAGCAGATTATCGATGCTTCCGATAAGCTGGCGGTGAACATTGGTCTTGAAATCCTTAAGCTGATCCCTGGCCGTATTTCCACCGAAGTCGATGCTCGCCTGTCCTATGACACCGAGGCATCTATCGCCAAAGCTAAGCGCCTTATCAAGCTGTACAACGATGCCGGCATCGGCAACGATCGCATTCTGATCAAACTGGCTTCGACCTGGCAGGGCATCCGCGCCGCTGAGCAGCTGGAAAAAGAAGGCATCAACTGCAACCTGACGCTGCTGTTCTCCTTCGCTCAGGCACGTGCCTGTGCCGAAGCGGGCGTATTCCTGATTTCTCCGTTCGTTGGCCGTATCCTCGACTGGTACAAAGCCAATACCGATAAGAAAGAGTACGCGCCGGCAGAAGATCCGGGCGTGGTTTCGGTAAGCGAAATCTACGAATACTACAAACAGCACGGCTACGAGACGGTGGTTATGGGCGCAAGCTTCCGTAACCTCGGCGAGATCCTGGAGCTGGCTGGCTGTGACCGCCTGACTATCGCTCCGGCCCTGCTGAAAGAGCTGGCGGAAAGCGAAGGCGCTATCGAGCGTAAACTGGCCTTTAGCGGCGAAGTTAAAGCGCGTCCGGCTCGTATCACCGAATCCGAGTTCCTGTGGCAGCACAACCAGGATCCGATGGCGGTAGACAAACTGGCGGAAGGTATCCGCAAGTTTGCGATCGACCAGGAAAAACTGGAAAAAATGATCGGCGATCTGCTGTAATTCCGCATGTGGCCGACGCCCGTCGGCCACATTAAACTGTCTGCCTTGCTCCCCTCGGTGTATTATTCTGTTTATTAATACTGTTTGAACGGAATAATCATGAACACCTTACGAATCGGCTTAGTTTCCATTTCCGATCGCGCCTCCAGCGGCGTCTATCAGGATAAAGGCATCCCCGCGCTTGAAGCGTGGCTGGCCCGTGCGCTCTCCACGCCTTTCGAATTGCAGACCCGCTTGATCCCGGATGAACAGGTTATTATTGAGCAAACGCTGTGCGAACTGGTTGATGAAATGGGCTGCCATTTGGTGTTGACTACCGGCGGCACGGGCCCGGCCCGTCGTGACGTCACTCCAGATGCGACGTTGGCGATTGCCGATCGGGTTATGCCCGGCTTTGGCGAGCAAATGCGCCAGGTTAGCCTTCACTTCGTACCAACGGCCATTCTTTCTCGTCAGGTTGGCGTCATCCGCAAGCAGGCGCTAATCCTTAATCTGCCCGGGCAGCCAAAAGCTATCGAGGAAACGCTGGAAGGCGTGAAAGATGCGGAAGGCAACGTGCTGGTGCACGGGGTATTTGCAAGTGTACCGTATTGTGTACAGTTGCTTGAGGGGCCCTATGTCGAAACGAACTGCGATGTAGTAGCAGCTTTTCGCCCTAAAAGCGCCAGGCGTGAAACATTATCCTGAATTTCCCACATTCCTGATATAACCTGCATCTCCAGTGGTGTGTTGTTTTATTTACGATATAGTGTTTTTAACTTTACACATTGCGTAGAACATCTTCATACCTCTGGATGATTGCCCGTTATGCCACACTATACCCGACCTCTGAACCGACAGGATTATAAAACACTGACGCTGGCCGCCCTTGGCGGCGCGCTGGAGTTTTATGATTTCATCATCTTTGTCTTCTTCGCCGCCGTTGTCGGCGAGCTATTTTTCCCGGCGGATATCCCGGAGTGGCTGCGCCAGGTGCAGACCTTCGGCATATTTGCGGCGGGCTATTTAGCGCGTCCTCTTGGCGGCATCATTATGGCCCACTTTGGCGATCTGGTCGGGCGTAAGAAAATGTTTACCTTGAGCATTTTACTGATGGCGCTGCCTACGTTGGCGATTGGCCTGCTGCCCACCTACGCGTCGGTGGGCATCGTGGCGCCGCTTTTGCTGCTATTTATGCGTATTCTTCAGGGGGCGGCGATTGGCGGTGAAGTCCCCGGCGCCTGGGTTTTTGTGGCTGAGCATGTGCCGGAAAAAAGAATCGGTATCGCCTGCGGGACGCTGACCGCCGGCCTGACGGTTGGGATCCTGCTGGGATCGGTGGTGGCGACGCTGATTAATACCAACCTGACGCCGCAGGGTATCCATGATGGCGGCTGGCGTATTCCATTCCTGCTGGGCGGCGCGTTTGGGCTCGTTGCCATGTATCTGCGCCGTTGGCTCCAGGAGACGCCTGTTTTCCTCGAAATGCAGCAGCGCAAGGCGTTAGCGCAGGAGCTGCCGGTTAAGGCCGTCGCGCTGAAGCATCAGAAAGCGGTGGCGGTCTCAATGCTGCTAACCTGGCTGTTATCCGCTGGCGTGGTGGTGGTGATCCTGATGTCGCCGGTCTGGCTGCAAAAACACTACGGCTTTGCCCCCGCCATTACCCTGCAGGCGAACAGCATAGCCACCATCATGCTGTGCATTGGCTGCCTGCTGGCAGGCCTGGCCGCCGACCGTTTTGGCGCCAGCCGCACGTTTATTGTCGGCAGCGTATTCCTCGCGGCGGCAAGCTGGGCTTTCTACCATCTTTCCGGCGCTAGCCCTCAGCGTCTGTTTCTGCTCTACGGTACGGTGGGCCTGTGCGTCGGCGTGGTAGGGGCGGTTCCGTATGTGATGGTACGCGCGTTCCCGGCTGAAGTCCGTTTTACCGGTATTTCATTCTCTTATAACGTCTCTTACGCCATCTTTGGCGGCCTGACGCCGATTGCGGTGACCATGCTGATGGGCGTTTCGCCGATGGCGCCCGCGTGGTACGTGCTGGCGCTGTCGTTTATGGGGTTGGGGCTGGGGATTTGGCTACGCCAGGGACTGGATGAGCAGGTCGCTGCGCCGAAAGCTGAACTGCAGCGCCTGCCGTAAATCGATAGGGCTTACTTCGCCGCTCGCGGACGGGCGGCGAAGTTAATTAATGCTTTTCGCCAATTGGCAGAACGGTGCGGCCAAACTGCTCGTTCAGCACTTCACCCATCGCCAGATAGATGGCGCTGCCGCCGCAGACCAGACCGACCCAGCCTGCAATCTTCACAATGCCTTCGTTATCAGCCAGGTGGCCAATCGCCAGCAGCGCGAACAGCACGGTCAGACTGAGAAATACAAACTGAAGCATACGCGCGGCTTTCAGGGTGCCAAAGAACATAAACAAGGTAAAAACGCCCCACAATCCTAGGTACATTCCAAGGAAATGCGCGTTAGGCGCTTCTGCAAGCCCCATTTTCGGCATCAAAAGAATGGCAACCAGCGTCAGCCAAAAAGCGCCGTAAGACGTGAATGCGGTTAAACCAAAAGTGTTGCCTTTTTTAAATTCCAACAGGCCGGCAAAAATCTGCGCAATGCCGCCGTAAAAAATGCCCATCGCCAGGATAGCTACATCAAACGCGAACAGGCCGCTATTTGCCAGGTTAAGCAGAATAGTGGTCATGCCGAAGCCCATAAGGCCCAGCGGTGCCGGATTAGCCAACTTAGTGTTGCCCATAATTCCTCAAAATAATGATTAGAAAGGGAAGCATTCCCCGCCACTCAGCGGCGGGGCGCGGCATAATAATTAGGCGCTGCGTTACTGTCTATGATCTGGCGGGGTATTTTTCACCAATTTCATTTTTCACCTGATGAAGTCTGGTCATTTGCCTCAAACAGGCAATATGCAGTACGGCCGGAATGGTTACGCGATAAGCGCTGCCGCTCACGGCTTTGACGCCATTAAACGCGGCGCCGAGAGGGCCGCCAAGTCCGGCACCGCGCACCAAACCGTGGCCGATTACGCTAACGGCAGCGTGGGTGCGGAGGATCTTCGTCAGACGGGCTTCGAGAAGATGCGAGACGCCCTGCGCCAGCTTATTCGTCTGTAGCAGATAGGGAAGTATCTCTTTATGCTCGTTGACCCGACACTCAACGGCAATGAAAAAGTCAGCCTTCTGCCGATCGTCCATCTTCTTCCAGCTATGTTCCAGAAAGTGCTCCAGAAGATGCTGCTCGATTTCCGGCGTAGACATCTGTTTCTCTACTTTGATTTTTAGCCTCTTGCAGACGTCCAGCAAAATTTCCCGGTAGAACTTTCCGTGACGACGCAGCGTGTTGGCGATGCTGTCGCCGCCAAAGTGCTGGAGCTCGCCGGCAATAAGCTGCCAGTTGCGACGATAGCGTTCAGGGTGCCCGGCCATCGCCTGAAAATTTTCATTACGCAATAGCGAGCTTGAAAGGCGCGGCTTACCATTCTCATTGTGGGTCAGAATTCGGGTGAATGTTTCCAGATGCTCTTCGCTGCAGCGATGAAGAAAAGAGAGGTCTTCATCATCCAGATAATTAATTTTCATAAATCTCAGATAATGTGAACAGTGATATTAATCGTCGCCAATGATTTTTAGCGAAGCCATGTCAGAAGAGTTAATGGTGTGGCCGGAAAAAGCGATTTTTTTAACGCAGCGCTTGTTATCGTTATCGCTATTAATGTTAATCCAGTCGGTGGTTGCCCCTTCTTGGATGGTTGAAGGCACGCTGATGTTCTGACTGGCGCTATTGCTGGCTTTAAAGTACAGCGTCGCGCCGGAAAGCTGGATATCGCCGCGATCGGCGGTGAGCTGGATACGCTTAATCACCCGGCAAACCGGCAGCTTCAGGGTGAGATCGTTAGTCTCATTTCGCGGCATGGCGACAACGCCTAAGATTTTATGATCGTTAGCGGATGCGGATGTTATTAACGCAGCGCTAAACAATAATCCTACTGGTATATGAATGAGTGATTTCATGAGGATTTCCTTATTATTTTGTTCTGTTATCAGTGGAAAATATTTTATCACCAGAACTTTATTGTCTTTAGCTCGTAATCATTGCGGATTATGTCAATTATCATATGAATGAGTTTTAATTTAATTATTATTATTTATTATGTGTTGTGCGTTTTTAAACCCGCTTTTCGGCCTTCTTCTGATGCCCAGCCCCCCGCGACGGCAGGGGCAAGACAAAAAATTTTTTGTCTTGCCCCTTGATGAAGCGGCGGGTGACCCCATCTTGTAGTCAACCGCAGTGAATGAACCTGAAAAAAAATGATGTCTGGGCAGTTGAAACCGCACGTTTCGCCCTTATTACAGGTTCACAACCACATGTTGACTGAATTTTTAGTGGAGACGTTTAGATGGGTAAAATTATTGGTATCGACCTGGGTACTACCAACTCTTGTGTAGCGATTATGGATGGCACTACTGCACGCGTGCTGGAGAACGCCGAAGGCGATCGCACCACGCCTTCTATCATTGCCTATACCCAGGATGGTGAAACTCTGGTTGGTCAGCCGGCTAAACGTCAGGCAGTGACAAACCCGCAAAACACCCTGTTTGCGATTAAACGCCTGATTGGCCGCCGCTTCCAGGACGAAGAAGTCCAGCGTGACGTTTCTATCATGCCGTACAAAATCGTTGCCGCAGACAATGGCGACGCATGGCTTGATGTGAAGGGCACCAAAACCGCACCGCCGCAGATCTCTGCTGAAGTGCTGAAGAAAATGAAGAAAACGGCTGAAGATTACCTGGGTGAGCCGGTAACTGAAGCGGTTATCACCGTACCTGCTTATTTTAACGATGCTCAGCGTCAGGCTACTAAAGACGCCGGCCGTATCGCAGGTCTGGAAGTCAAACGTATCATCAACGAACCGACCGCCGCCGCGCTGGCTTACGGTCTGGATAAAGAAGTCGGCAACCGCACCATCGCGGTATACGACCTCGGTGGTGGTACCTTCGATATCTCCATTATCGAAATCGACGAAGTTGACGGCGAAAAAACCTTTGAAGTTCTGGCGACCAACGGTGATACCCACCTGGGCGGTGAAGACTTCGATACTCGTCTGATCAACTACCTCGTTGACGAGTTTAAGAAAGATCAGGGCATTGACCTGCGTAACGACCCGCTGGCTATGCAGCGCCTGAAAGAAGCCGCTGAAAAAGCCAAAATTGAGCTGTCTTCCGCTCAGCAGACCGACGTGAACCTGCCGTATATCACCGCAGATGCCACCGGTCCTAAACACATGAACATCAAAGTGACCCGTGCGAAACTGGAAAGCCTGGTTGAAGATCTGGTTAACCGTTCTATCGAGCCGCTGAAAGTTGCTCTGCAGGATGCTGGCCTGTCCGTATCCGATATCCAGGACGTTATCCTGGTCGGTGGTCAGACTCGTATGCCTATGGTGCAGAAAAAAGTCGCTGAGTTCTTCGGTAAAGAACCGCGTAAAGACGTTAACCCGGACGAAGCCGTTGCCATTGGCGCAGCCGTACAGGGCGGTGTTCTGACCGGCGAAGTGAAAGACGTACTGCTGCTGGACGTTACCCCACTGTCTCTGGGTATCGAAACCATGGGCGGCGTGATGACTGCGTTGATCAATAAGAACACCACGATCCCGACCAAGCACAGCCAGGTGTTCTCTACCGCCGAAGACAACCAGTCCGCGGTAACCATCCATGTTATTCAGGGTGAGCGTAAACGCGCCTCTGATAACAAATCACTGGGTCAGTTTAACCTGGATGGTATCAACCCGGCACCGCGCGGTATGCCGCAGATCGAAGTGACCTTCGATATCGATGCTGACGGTATCCTGCACGTTTCCGCGAAAGACAAAAACAGCGGTAAAGAGCAGAAGATCACCATCAAAGCCTCTTCTGGTCTGAATGAAGAAGAGATTCAGAAAATGGTTCGCGATGCTGAAGCGAACGCAGAAGCTGACCGTAAGTTCGAAGAACTGGTGCAGACCCGCAACCAGGGTGACCACCTGCTGCACAGCACGCGTAAGCAGGTTGAAGAAGCAGGCGACAAGCTGCCGGCTGACGATAAAACCGCTATCGAGTCTGCGTTGACCGCGCTGGAAACTTCGCTGAAAGGTGAAGATAAAGCCGATATTGAAGCGAAAATGCAGGCGCTGGCTCAGGCTTCCCAGAAGCTAATGGAAATCGCGCAGCAGCAACACGCCCAGCAGCAGGCTGGCGGCGCTGACGCTTCCGAGAGCAACGCGAAGGACGACGATGTTGTTGACGCTGAGTTCGAAGAAGTGAAAGACAAAAAATAATCGCCCTTTGAACGGGTAAAACACTGGCACGGGCGAAGAGGTTTCCTCTCCGCCCGTGCACGCATGTTAAGGGGCTGAAAAACACCAATGGCAAAGCAAGACTATTACGAGATTTTAGGCGTTTCCAGATCGGCGGAAGAGCGTGAAATCAAAAAGGCGTATAAGCGCCTGGCCATGAAGTATCACCCGGACCGTAACCAGGGTGATAAAGAGGCTGAAGCTAAATTCAAAGAAATCAAAGAAGCGTATGAAGTCCTGACAGATGCCCAGAAGCGCGCCGCCTACGATCAGTACGGCCACGCCGCATTTGAGCAAGGCGGCATGGGCGGCGGCGGCGGTTTTGGCGGCGGCGCGGATTTCAGCGATATCTTTGGCGATGTTTTTGGCGATATCTTTGGCGGCGGTCGTGGTCGCCAGCGCGCAGCGCGCGGGGCAGACCTGCGCTACAACATGGAACTGACCTTAGAAGAGGCGGTTCGCGGAGTCACCAAAGAGATCCGTATCCCAACGCTCGAAGAGTGCGACGTTTGTCACGGCAGCGGCGCCAAAGCGGGGAGCCAGCCGCAGACTTGTCCTACCTGCCACGGTGCGGGTCAGGTACAGATGCGCCAGGGCTTCTTCGCCGTGCAGCAGACCTGTCCGCATTGTCAGGGGCGCGGTACGCTGATCAAAGATCCATGTAATAAATGTCATGGTCATGGTCGCGTAGAGAAAACCAAAACGCTGTCGGTTAAGATTCCGGCGGGCGTCGATACCGGTGACCGTATTCGTCTGGCTGGAGAAGGTGAAGCCGGCGAGCATGGCGCGCCAGCAGGCGATCTGTATGTTCAGGTTCAGGTTAAGCAGCACGCCATTTTCGAGCGTGAAGGCAACAACCTGTACTGTGAAGTACCGATTAACTTTACTATGGCCGCCCTTGGCGGCGAGATTGAGGTCCCGACGCTGGACGGTCGTGTGAACCTTAAGGTGCCTGGCGAGACGCAGACAGGGAAGCTGTTCCGGATGCGTGGCAAAGGCGTGAAGTCCGTGCGCGGTGGTGCGCAGGGCGATCTGCTGTGCCGCGTGGTCGTCGAAACACCGGTTGGTCTTAACGATAAACAAAAGCAGCTGCTGAAAGATCTTCAGGAAAGCTTTGGTGGGCCGACGGGTGAGAAGAATAGTCCACGCTCCAAAAGTTTCTTCGATGGTGTGAAGAAATTTTTCGATGATTTGACGCGTTAATCATCACTTTATATAAAAAAACCCGAAATTTATTTCGGGTTTTTTTATATCTTGCGCATTGGCAATAAAAAAGTGTCTCCTCTGTAATAAATATTCACCTTTGCGGTAATAATATTATTATTTGTTTATTATGGTAATATTATTTGTCTGAAACATAGTTAATTTTATTGTGCCTGCATAAATACCCATCTAAAGATGTATGAGAAATGAGCAGTGCAGTGCGCAAAAATATCATTTTTACATATGATTTTTTTTGATACTAATAATGTACATTTTGAATGAATATGATATGCATGGCTTAAATAATTATTTATATTGTATTTATTTATTCCAGGGTGGTGGCACGTGAACGCAAGAAATCTTAAAAAAGATTTTGATTATAATCTGGTGAAAGTACTGGATGCCGTTATATCGGCAGGAAATGTGACAAAAGCATCAAAAAGATTATCCGTAACACCGGCGGCTGTTTCCATTGCACTAACCAGACTGCAGCTTTTTTATAATGAGGAACTTTTTGTCAGGGGCAAAAACGGGCTGATCCCGACGGTGAAAGCGCTGGAAGTGCACCAGAGTTTTCGTCAGGTCATCGACCTCGTCAGGATGGCATTAACCCCAGAGCGTAAGCATCAGGAGGAGAACCGAATCACTATTCTTGGCGGTGACATTACCGAAAACTATTATCTTTCACAGCTTTACGATGAAAAAGTATTCGATCGCTATCTGTTCGGGCATTTTTCTAACCGAAACAGAGATAATGAGGAGATGAAAAGCTTACTCATCTCCGGCGATTGCGATCTCGCGATAAGTACTGAAGCGATCAACAATGAGGCGTTTGAGAGTCGCTTTATTGATAGCTTTAAAGATTTTTGTTGTATCTGTAGTGAAGATAGTTTGTTGAGCGAACTGTCACAGCTATCCTTGCATAATTTTTTTTCTTCCCGTCATGCCCTCTATCAAACCAGCTTATTCTCCCCAATGATGATTAATGACGAAAACTTATATGACAGCGAGATCGCTTATCAGGGCCACAGGCTGAAAGGGTATAAGAGTGATTCGATCACCGGTATCATCAGTATTGTGGAGCGCACCTCGCTGATAGCGTTAATGCCAGTTAAGCTTGCGATATTTTATAAAAATAACCGCAATTATAATATTAATATTATCCAACCGCCTGGCGAGATGACGTTTAAACCCATTAATATCTATGCTTACTGGCATAAAAAGAATCGTAAGAGTCAGAATATTGAAGAAGTGGTGACAATGCTGCATACGCTCTCGGCATTTCGCCGTTGAAAAGGGCAGTAGTGGCCGTCAAAGGACGCTTAATGATTATTTTTGATTCTGTACTTTGTTTAAACAGAGGTAGATTCAGAGTGTGTCATAATCATAAGGAGTCGTATATGTCAGTTCCCGCTCAGATTGAAACGCCGAAGGCGATGCTGCTTGAAATGGAAATTCTTTTTACTGTCATCGCAACCGGTGCATGGGGTGGTTTCGTCAGCTATTTGATGAAATCAAATGCCCGTAAAGCCAACCATTTGCACAAAGGTATTATCAGTTGCCTGGCGCAAATTGTTATCTCCTGTTTTACCAGTTTTCTGGTTAGCGCTGTCGCCATTGAAAAAGGCTTAAGCCTTAATATGATTTTACTTTTTTCCGGTATCGGAGGGGTATTCGCTGTACCTATATTAAAAATCGTGGGGACAAAAGTCCGGCAGATATTAAATAGTAATGATTTATTTAAATAATATCGTACAAACGAACAAGGCTCATATGAGCCTTGTTCGTTTACTGGTGGCTGCAACGTTTTGTTAGCTGCCTGTAGGACGAAGTTATGTAACTCGATTTTTTAGCCAGCCATAGATAAACTCTTCATTTGCAGGTCGGCTCTCCGTAATACTGAGATAATAAGCGCCCTGGCTACAGTTAAGGGCCTTCAGCAGAACCTCTTCACCCTCTTTGCCTCGTATATCGAGGAAAGTGCTCAGCATCTCCAGGGTCCTTTTCCCAATAATCCCATCGGCTTTAATATCCTGATAAAAACGCTGTTCTCGGTTTAATGCGTTCAGCCAGCGCTGTAGCCAGGTGCAGGGAAAATGCGGGCCGATATTTACCGCGGCATCGCATAATTCAAACGACACGGCCCATGAGATCCGGGAAATTTTCTCAAATCCGGGTTTGATCCAGTACATATTTTCAAGAATGCTATACGCCTCAACTCGCGTTAGCTCTTTCATATCGCCTACGTAATCGTTTGCGCGGGCGGCCGCTTCAGTGATCCCCCAGTGGGTTTCCCCGCCAAGGTCTTTTGGATGATTAACGTAGTCACCCTCGAGGTTGAGAATGCCGTCAAGAATAGGGTTCATCTGTATCTCCTTAATAAGTCAGAAAAAGGGGCGTTTTTGTCCGCGAGGGAACAAGAGGGCCAGGATTTTTTTGCAAAAGAGCATGATGGTCAATGCTGGTTTTGTGCTGGTCTCTGAATCTGCCGCTGCAATGGAAATTTGATCGTTAACCTGGATGCCCTTGCGGGGGATGGTAATCAACAGATCATTGATACCGAAAGTTTTGAGGTCTTTGCGAATGAGATAGAGGATCTGCGTCAGGTTCGCGTCATTAACATAATTTCCCCGGCTTCCCCACAGCGCCGTAGTCAGTTCCTGTCTGCCTATTACCTCCTCCTGTGCATGTTCAATAATGAAGCTTAAACATCTGGCACGCATTGCGGTCATTCTGATGACTAATGAGTTAGAGACATTTCTTAATTCATATTTCCGTTCATTGAAAATGCAATCGTCATTGATGATGTATGTTTTCACAATCATGTCCTTTTATCCGAGTGTGCGAGAGCGGTTAGAATATTAATAATCAGTTTTTTCTTATTCCATATTTCATTTTTAATATTCATCTTTTTCCTTGCAGCTTTATTGGTTGCATCACAGCTTTTAAGCATTTTTAAATTCTATTTAACTGCCTTTTTAATATTCTTTAAGAAAAAATGGTATGTTTAAGATATTCATGTTTTTTTAACTTAATGCGCGATATGTTTATTTTGATGTGAGTGATTGTTACCAGGTAGGCATAATTTAAAAATCAATTTCTCATGTGAGGTTTAGTGATTAGCTATGCCATCGATGAAAATGGATTATCTGTCTCGCAGAACGAACTGCTAATTTATTTACATTGAAAAGGAATATATCATGGCTACCAGCAAATTAATTAAGGGTGATACTCTGACTGAAACCAGTAATGCAGCAGATAGTTTTTATCCTGCTACTGAAGACAGCAAGTATAGCTATACGTCTGCCCGCGTGGCGCAACCGGTATATAACGTCTATAAAGCCGAAGCCGCTAAACCGAAAGTGTTTGGTTACTATACAGACTGGTCACAATATGATGGTCGCCTCCAGGGACAGGACACCCCGAATAACCGCGGTCGGGGTTACGACCTGGCGAGCGTTGATCCGCTGGCTTACGACAAAATTATTTTTGGCTTTATTGGTATTGTTGGTGATAAAGGTGAGAAGCAATACACCATCGAAACCGCGGCGGCGCAGACCGGTAAAACCACTCATGAGCCGACTTTCCTCGATCCGTGGGGCGATTTCCAGTCTTATGTGAACTGCAACCAGTCTACCAGCGGCTGGGATGTCGACCCAATGACCGTCACCGAACAAACTACTCACGGTATTTTAGGCGGTTTGCGCGATCTGCAGGCGAAAGCAAAACAACTGGGGCATACGCTGGCGCTGTCTATGAGCATCGGCGGCTGGTCCATGAGTAACGCTTTCCATGAAATGGCGAAAACCGATGCGGCGCGTAAAACGTTTGCTGCTGGGGTGGTAAAACTGTTCAAACAGTTCCCGATGTTCAGCGAAGTGGATATTGACTGGGAATACCCGAACAATGCGGGCAATAACAACCCATTCGGTCCGGAAGATGGCGATAACTATGCGCTGCTTATCAAAGAGCTGAAAAAACAGCTGGATGCAGCTGGCCGCAGCGACGTTAAAATTTCTATCGCCAGCTCCGCCGTCGTTCAGACGCTGGGTTATTCCAACGTGAAAGCGCTGCTGGAAGCTGGTCTATATGGCATCAATGTGATGACCTATGACTTCTTCGGCACCCCATGGGCGGAAACGGTGACTCATCACACCAACCTCTCTCCGCTGACCGCGGGCGGGTGGAGCGTTGAAACGGTTGTTGATTATCTGATCGGCGAAGGCTTCCCGGCTGACCGCATCAACGTAGGCTACGCTGGCTATACCCGCAACGGCCGTAACGTCGAGATTGAGAGCTTCTCTCCGCTGAAAGGCACCTACAAACCAGGCGAAGGTACCACTACCGGCTCGTTTGAATCCGGTTGCACCGAATGGTACGACACCATTTATAACTATCTGGATCTGGAAAATCAGAAAGGACGCAACGGCTTCAACGTCTATACCGATAAAGTCGCGAATGCTGATTATCTCTATAACCCGCAGTCAAAACTGTTCATGTCGCTGGATACGCCGCGTACCGTGAAAGCTAAAGGAGAATATGCAGCGAAACGGGGGTTGGGCGGCCTGTTTACCTGGACTATCGACCAGGATAACGGCGTGCTAGTAAATGCGGCGCGTGAAGGTCTGGGTTACCAGATGAGTAAAGAAGTCATCGATATGGAGCCGTTCTACTTTGAAGGTATCAACGTCGATCCGGCTGATAACGATGACGATAGCGATAAGGTCAACCATGCGCCAAAAGCAGCGATTGAACTGCTCGTTGTTGGCGGCTCCCGCGTGCAGCTGTCAGGCGCAGGCTCCACGGATGAAGACCATGATGTGCTGAGCTTCAGCTGGGGCGTACCGGTAGCGATTGACGTCGCTGATAAAACGGCACAAGTGATTGAGTTTGTGACGCCTGTAGTGACAGTAGCCACCGACTTCCAGTTCACCCTGTTTGTCCGTGACGTTCACAATGAGCCGTCCACTCAGCAGCGCTTTGTACTGACGGTCGTACCTGCGGCAAGCAGCGTTGATCCGGAACCGACTCCTGAGCCGACTCCGGAACCGACCCCGGAACCGACCCCGGAACCGACTCCTGAGCCGACCCCGGAACCGACTCCTGAGCCAACCCCGGAACCTGATGACTCCACGACGCCGTACCCGCTGTGGGATGCGAATACCGTCTATGGCGCAAACTGGGGCACTTTCGAGATCGTGAGCTGGAAAGGCCACAACTACCAGGTGAACTGGTGGTCCCAGGGCAATCAGCCGGATCTGAACTGCGGCGCGGGTAAGACCTGGACCGACCTCGGCGCGTATTAATCTCTTTAACGTCAATATCAGCAGACCCCGGATTTTCCGGGGTCTTTATTAGTTTCCGGGTGTACAAAATGGAACTCTATCCATAATTAAGTTTTTCCAGGACGCGATGACAGCAGGTAAGCCCGATATGTCTCGGGTTTTTTTTTGATTCGTAAAAACCGATCTATTTATCATGTATAATCTAATTTTAACGATGATTCTGGCGAAGTAGGATAGTAATTACGAAGTATTACCCATAAAGAGATTATAAAAAGTGAAACATCTGCATCGTTTTTTTACTAGTGATGCCTCCGGAGGCATCATTCTTATCATCGCTGCGGCGCTGGCTATGCTAATGGCTAACGTCGGCCTGACTAGCGGTTGGTATCACGCTTTTCTTGAGACGCCGGTTCAGCTGAAGGTCGGCGCGCTTGAGATCAACAAGAACATGCTGTTGTGGATTAACGACGCGCTGATGGCGGTATTTTTCCTGCTTATCGGCCTTGAAGTGAAGCGTGAAATGAATCAGGGAGCATTAGCCAGCCGTCGCCAGGCGGTATTTCCGGTCGTCGCAGCGTTGGGCGGAATGGTGGTTCCGGCGCTGGTCTACCTGGCGTTTAACGGCCAGGATTCGATTGCCAGAGAAGGGTGGGCGATTCCGGCAGCCACCGATATTGCCTTCGCGCTGGGCGTACTGGCGTTGCTGGGGAATAGGGTTCCCGCTGCGCTGAAGATTTTCCTGATGGCGCTGGCCATTATTGACGATCTGGGCGCAATTATTATTATTGCGTTGTTCTATACACACGACCTTTCTGTCGTGTCATTGGTTGTCGCCGCTGGAGCCATTGTTGTGCTGACGGCATTAAATCTGTGCGGTGTACGGCGTACCGGGATCTATATCCTGGTGGGCGCCATACTCTGGACCGCGGTTCTTAAGTCGGGGGTGCACGCCACGCTGGCTGGGGTTATTGTCGGCTTTATGATCCCACTAAAAGAGCAGAACGGTAAATCGCCGGCGAAGCAGCTTGAGCACGTGCTGCATCCGTGGGTGGCATTCCTGATCCTGCCGCTGTTCGCCTTCGCTAACGCGGGCGTTTCTTTGCAAGGGGTCACGGTAGAAGGGCTGACCTCACTGCTGCCGTTGGGTATCATTGCCGGGCTGTTTATCGGTAAGCCGTTGGGTATTAGCGTATTCTGCTGGCTGGCGCTGAAGCTGAAATGGGCCTCGTTACCCGAAGGGACCACCTGTAGGCAAATTATGGCGGTGGGCATCCTGTGTGGGATTGGCTTCACAATGTCGATTTTTATTGCCACCCTGGCCTTCGGCAGCGTCGACCCCGGATTGATCAACTGGGCCAAGCTTGGCATCCTGATTGGATCGATACTATCGGCCGTCACGGGATACATCATATTGCGTAAGCGCGTAACGGATTCGGGCTACGCGGCTTAACATCTCACGGGGAGCCGGCTACGGCTCTCCTGACATTATCAGGGAGAGAAGCATGTCGCACATCAACTACAATCACCTGTACTACTTCTGGCACGTCTACAAAGAAGGCTCCGTTGTCGGTGCCGCTGAAGCGCTGTTCCTGACGCCGCAGACCATTACCGGGCAAATTAAGGCCCTGGAAGAACGCCTGCAAGGGAAATTGTTTAAGCGCAAAGGAAGAGGGCTGGAGCCTAGCGAATTAGGTGAACTGGTATTCCGCTATGCGGATCGCATGTTTACGCTAAGCCAGGAAATGCTCGATATCGTTAACTATCGTAAAGAGTCGAATCTGCTGTTTGACGTTGGCGTCGCGGACGCGCTGTCGAAACGGTTGGTTAGCGGCGTACTGGATGCCGCCGTCGTCGATAACGAACAGATCCATTTACGCTGTTTCGAGTCGACCCATGAAATGCTGCTTGAGCAGCTAAGCCAGCATAAGCTCGATATGATCATCTCCGACTGTCCCATCGATTCCACCCAGCAGGAAGGGTTATTTTCGGTAAAAATTGGCGAGTGTAGCGTGAGCTTCTGGTGCATGAATCCGCCGCCGGAAAGACCGTTCCCTGGCTGTCTGGAAGAACGTCGGCTGCTGATCCCCGGCCGTCGTTCCATGCTAGGGCGCAAGCTGCTCAACTGGTTTAATTCGCAGGGGCTACAGGTGGAAATTCTGGGCGAGTTCGACGATGCGGCGTTGATGAAGGCCTTCGGCGCGGCGCACAATGCGATATTCGTTGCGCCGACGCTGTATGCGCATGATTTTTATAGCGATGAATCGATAGTTGAGATCGGGCGCATGGACAACGTTATGGAGGAGTATCACGCCATCTTTGCGGAACGAATGATCCAGCATCCGGCGGTGCAGCGGATTTGTAACCGTGACTATTCGGCGCTTTTTACGCCGCCTCAGTCATAGGGCTGCATGAGGAAAATGCCGAGGCCGGGTTCAGGCTCCAGCGTAATAAATGGCAGACATAAAAAAACCCGCTTTCGCGGGTTTTTTTCAAAGCGACAACGCGCGGGCGATTAAGCCAGTTTGTTGATCTGAGCGGTCAGGTTTGCTTTATGACGCGCAGCTTTGTTTTTGTGGATCAGACCTTTAGCAGCCTGACGGTCCACGATTGGTTGCATTTCGTTAAATGCTTTCAGTGCAGTAGCTTTGTCGCCAGCTTCGATAGCTGCGTATACTTTCTTGATGAAAGTACGCATCATAGAGCGACGGCTAGCGTTGTGCTTGCGGGCCTTTTCAGACTGAACGGCGCGCTTCTTAGCTGATTTGATATTAGCCAAGGTCCAACTCCCAAATGTGTTCTATATGGACAATTCAAAGGCCGAGGAGAATGCCCGTTTAGCCTTCTTTTGTCAATGGATTTGTGCAAATAAGCGTCGTTCAAACTAACAACGCTTCATTACGTAGTGATGGCGCAAGATTCTACCAGCTTGTTGCTGGCGAATACAGCCTTTCGACCATAAAAATCGACGACGCCGGAGAGATTTTCCCGCAATCTCGCGCTGAGTGAATGAATTACCGGGATCTTTCAGTGAAGAGGTGCAATCGCTGGTTAACGTCGCCAGTTGTACAAGGTATACTCGGACGATTTTCACTGTTTTGAGCCAGACATGAAGCTGATACGCGGCATACATAATCTCAGTCAGGCCCCGCACGGGTGCGTGCTGACCATTGGAAATTTTGACGGCGTGCATCGCGGGCACCAGGCATTATTGCAGCGTTTGCGCGCAGAAGGCCGCCAGCGTGGCTTACCGGTGGTGGTGATGATTTTTGAACCGCAGCCGCTTGAGCTTTTTGCCGCCGATAAAGCGCCGGCGCGATTAACGCGCCTGCGTGAGAAGCTGAACTATCTGGCCGAAAGCGGCGTCGATTACGTCCTGTGCGTGCGCTTCGATCGGCGCTTTGCCGCATTGACCGCCCAGGACTTTATCAGCGAACTGCTGGTCCGCCAACTGGGTGTCCAGTTCCTCGCCGTTGGCGATGATTTCCGCTTTGGCGCGGGTCGCCAGGGGGATTTTTTGTTATTACAAAAAGCCGGCGTGGAGTATGGCTTTGACGTCACCAGCACCCAAACCTTCTGTGAAGGCGGTGTGCGCATCAGCAGCACGGCGGTGCGCCAGGCGCTGGCTGACGACGATCTGCCCCTCGCGGAGACGCTGCTGGGGCATCCGTTTACCATCTCCGGGCGCGTAGTGCACGGCGATGAGCTCGGGCGCACAATAGGCTTCCCGACGGCGAATTTACCGCTGCGCCGTCAGGTTTCCCCGGTAAAAGGGGTCTATGCGGTAGAAGTGACAGGGCTTGGCGACAAACCGTTTATGGGGGTCGCCAACATTGGTACTCGTCCAACGGTATCCGGCGTGCGTCAGCAGCTGGAAGTTCATCTCCTGGATGTTGTAATGGACCTCTACGGTCGCCATATAGATGTAATACTGCGTAAAAAAATACGTAACGAGCAGCGATTTGCGTCGCTTGATGAACTAAAAACGCAAATCGCACGTGATGAGTTAACGGCCCGCGACTTCTTTGGGCTAACCGGACAGGCATAACCCTGACGGTGTTTATCAAACCGAAATACGGAACCGAGAATCTGATGAGTGACTATAAATCGACCCTGAATTTGCCGGAAACAGGGTTCCCGATGCGCGGCGACCTCGCCAAGCGTGAACCGGGAATGCTGGCGCGTTGGACCGATGATGACCTGTACGGCATCATTCGTGCAGCCAAAAAAGGCAAAAAAACCTTCATTCTGCATGATGGCCCTCCTTATGCGAATGGCAGCATTCATATTGGTCACTCGGTTAACAAGATTCTGAAAGACATTATCGTTAAGTCCAAAGGGCTGGCGGGCTATGACTCTCCGTACGTACCGGGCTGGGACTGTCATGGTCTGCCGATCGAGCTGAAAGTGGAGCAGGAGTACGGCAAGCCGGGCGAGAAATTCACCGCTGCCGAGTTCCGCGCCAAGTGCCGCGAATACGCCGCCACCCAGGTTGATGGACAGCGTAAAGACTTTATCCGTCTGGGCGTGCTCGGCGACTGGTCGCACCCGTACCTGACCATGGATTTCAAAACCGAAGCCAACATCATCCGCGCGCTGGGTAAAATCATCGGCAACGGCCACCTGCACAAAGGCGCTAAGCCGGTGCACTGGTGTGTAGACTGCCGCTCAGCGCTGGCGGAAGCGGAAGTTGAGTATTACGACAAAACCTCCCCGTCCATCGACGTGGCGTTCCACGCGACCGATAAAGCGGCGGTGCTGGCAAAATTCGGTGTGGCGGACGTCAACGGCCCGGTTTCTCTGGTTATCTGGACCACCACCCCGTGGACCCTGCCGGCGAACCGCGCCATCTCCCTCTCCCCGGCGTTTGACTATGCGCTGGTGCAGGTTGACGGTCAGGCGCTGATCCTGGCGAAAGACCTGGTCGAAAGCGTGATGAAGCGCGCCGGCATTGCTGATTACACCATCCTGGCGGTGGTGAACGGTGCCGAGCTGGAGCTGATGCGCTTTAAGCATCCGTTCCTCGATTTCGACGTCCCGGCGATCCTGGGCGATCACGTCACGCTGGACGCGGGTACCGGTGCGGTACATACCGCGCCAGGCCACGGCCCGGATGACTATGTCATCGGTCAAAAATATGGTCTGGAAGTCGCTAACCCGGTTGGCCCGGACGGCGCCTATCTGCCGGGAACTTACCCGACGCTGGACGGCGTAAACGTCTTCAAAGCCAACGAGGTTGTCGTTGCGCTGTTGTCAGAAAAAGGCGCGCTGCTGCACGTTGAAAAAATGCAGCACAGCTACCCGTGCTGCTGGCGCCACAAAACGCCAATCATCTTCCGCGCCACGCCGCAGTGGTTCGTGAGCATGGATCAAAAAGGCCTGCGCGCGCAGTCGCTTTCCGAAATCAAAGGCGTGCAGTGGATCCCGGACTGGGGCCAGGCGCGTATCGAATCGATGGTCGCCAACCGTCCTGACTGGTGTATCTCCCGTCAGCGCACCTGGGGCGTACCGATGTCGCTGTTCGTGCATAAAGAGACGCAAGAGCTGCACCCGCGTACGCTGGAGCTGATGGAAGAAGTCGCTAAACGCGTAGAAGTCGACGGCATCCAGGCGTGGTGGGATCTCGATTCCCGCGATATCCTCGGCGCCGACGCGGATAGCTACGAGAAGGTGCCGGATACGCTGGACGTGTGGTTTGACTCCGGGTCGACCCACTCCTCCGTTGTTGACGTGCGTCCGGAATTTACCGGTCACGCCGCCGATATGTATCTGGAAGGTTCCGACCAGCACCGCGGCTGGTTCATGTCATCCCTGATGATCTCTACCGCGATGAAGGGCAAAGCGCCTTATCGCCAGGTACTGACCCACGGCTTTACCGTTGATGGTCAGGGCCGCAAGATGTCCAAATCCATCGGCAACACCGTTTCTCCGCAGGACGTGATGAACAAGCTGGGGGCGGATATTCTGCGCCTGTGGGTGGCTTCCACAGACTACACCGGCGAGATGGCCGTCTCCGACGAGATCCTCAAACGCGCCGCCGACAGCTATCGTCGTATCCGTAACACCGCGCGCTTCCTGCTGGCGAACCTCAACGGCTTCGACCCGGCAAAAGACATGGTGAAACCGGAAGAGATGGTCGTGCTGGACCGCTGGGCCGTAGGCTGTGCGCAAGCAGCGCAGGACGATATCGTCAAAGCCTACGAATCTTACGATTTCCACGAAGTGGTGCAGCGCCTGATGCGCTTCTGCTCCATCGAAATGGGTTCGTTCTGGCTCGATATCATTAAAGATCGCCAGTACACCACCAAGGCGGACAGCATCGCGCGTCGTAGCTGCCAGACCGCGCTGTACCATATTGCCGAAGCGCTGGTGCGCTGGATGGCGCCGATCATGTCCTTTACCGCTGACGAAATCTGGGGTTACCTGCCGGGCGACCGCGAGAAATACGTCTTTACCGGCGAATGGTATACCGGCCTGTTTGGCCTGGACGCGGACGAAGCGATGAACGACGGCTTCTGGGACGCGCTGCTGAAGGTGCGTGGCGAAGTCAATAAGGTCATTGAGCAGGCGCGTACGGATAAGCAGGTTGGCGGCTCGCTGGAGGCGGCAGTGACGCTCTACGCCGATGCCGATCTGGCGGCGAAGCTGAACGCGCTGGGCGATGAATTACGATTTGTCCTGTTGACCTCAGGGGCGAAAGTTGCCGATTATGCGCAGGCTCCGGCCGACGCCTGGCAGAGTGAGCTGCTGAAAGGCCTGAAAGTCGTGCTGAGCAAAGCCGAAGGTGACAAGTGCCCGCGCTGCTGGCATTACACCACGGATATCGGCAAGGTGGCGGAACACGCGGATATCTGCGGACGCTGTGTCAGCAACATCGCCGGTGACGGCGAAAAACGTAAGTTTGCCTGATGAGTAAACCGATTTGTTCAACGGGGCTACGCTGGCTGTGGGTCGTCGTAGCCGTGCTGATTATCGATTTAGGCAGTAAATTCCTGATCCTCCAGAACTTTGCTCTGGGGGATACGGTATCGCTGTTCCCATCGCTTAATCTGCACTATGCGCGCAACTATGGCGCGGCTTTTAGCTTCCTTGCCGACAGCGGCGGCTGGCAGCGCTGGTTCTTCGCCGGTATCGCTATCGGTATCTGCGTGATCCTCGCGGTGCTGATGTATCGTTCTAAGGCGACGCAGAAGCTGAATAACATTGCCTATGCGCTGATTATTGGCGGCGCGCTGGGGAATTTATTCGACAGGCTGTGGCATGGTTTTGTCGTCGATATGATCGATTTCTACGTCGGGAACTGGCACTTCGCCACCTTCAACCTCGCCGATACCGCTATCTGTATCGGCGCGGCGCTGATCGTGCTGGAAGGCTTCTTACCGAACGCGGCTGCGAAGAAACAGGCGTAACAAAACTCGCCCGGCGGCGCCACCGCCGCCGGGTAAAACAAGTGAGCAACCTGCATGTCTAAATCAGTACAGAGCAACAGTGCGGTGCTGGTGCACTTCACCTTAAAGCTCGACGACGGCTCCACCGCAGAGTCAACCCGCAATAACGGTAAACCCGCGCTCTTTCGCCTGGGCGATACCTCGCTTTCTGAAGGCCTGGAACAGCATCTGCTGGGGCTGAAAGAAGGGGATAAAACCACCTTTTCGCTGGAGCCGGACGCTGCATTTGGCGTACCGAGCCCGGACCTGATCCAATACTTCTCGCGCCGGGAATTTATCGACGCGGGCGAGCCGGAAGTCGGCGCGATTATGCTCTTTACCGCAATGGATGGCAGCGAAATGCCCGGCGTGATCCGCGAAGTGAACGGCGATTCGATCACCGTTGATTTCAACCACCCGCTGGCTGGGCGTACCGTTCATTTTGATGTTGACGTGCTGGAGATCGATCCGGCGCTGGAGGGGTAAGATGCAGATTCTGTTGGCTAACCCGCGCGGCTTCTGCGCAGGCGTTGACCGCGCTATCAGCATTGTTGAAAACGCGCTGACGCTATACGGCGCGCCGATCTACGTGCGTCATGAAGTCGTGCACAACCGTTATGTTGTCGACAGCCTGCGTCAACGCGGTGCGATTTTTATCGAGCAGATTAGCGAAGTGCCGGACGGCGCAATCCTGATCTTCTCCGCCCACGGCGTCTCTCAGGCCGTTCGCAACGAGGCGAAAAGCCGCGATCTGACGGTGTTTGACGCCACCTGTCCTCTGGTCACCAAAGTGCATATGGAAGTCGCCCGCGCCAGCCGTCGCGGCGAAGAATCCATTTTGATTGGCCACGCTGGTCACCCGGAAGTCGAAGGCACCATGGGCCAGTACAGCAACCCGCTGGGGGGAATGTACCTGGTGGAATCGCCGGACGATGTCTGGACGCTGGACGTGAAAAACGACGCTAAACTGTCGTTTATGACCCAGACGACGCTCTCCGTCGACGATACCTCCGACGTGATTGACGCTCTGCGCGAGCGTTTCCCGAAAATCGTCGGGCCGCGTAAAGATGATATCTGCTACGCCACGACTAACCGTCAGGAAGCCGTCCGCGCGCTGGCCGGGCAGGCCGATGTGGTGCTGGTGGTGGGGTCGAAGAACTCCTCGAACTCAAACCGCCTTGCCGAGCTGGCCCAGCGGATGGGAAAAGCGGCCTATCTGATTGACGACGCGACCGATATCCAGGAAGCCTGGGTGAAAGAAGCGGGCTGCGTCGGCGTGACCGCGGGCGCATCGGCGCCGGATATCCTGGTACAGAACGTGATTTCGCGTTTGCAGGAGCTGGGCGGTGGCGATGCGGTGCCGCTGGAAGGCCGCGAAGAGAACATTGTTTTCGAGGTGCCGAAAGAGCTGCGCGTAGATGTCCGTGAAGTAGAGTAAGTTCTTTTCAGCTGCAGTATGAGAAGATGCCAGACTTAACGTCTGGCATTTTTTATGGAGAAACGATGCGCTTACCTATCATTCTGGATACCGATCCCGGCATTGATGATGCCGCGGCGATTGCCGCCGCGCTATTCGCCCCCGAGCTTGATCTGCAGCTGATGACCACGGTAGCGGGCAACGTGTCGGTGGAGAAAACGACCCGCAACGCCCTTCAGCTTCTGCATTTCTGGAACGCCGATGTTCCCCTGGCCCAGGGCGCGTCGATGCCGCTGGTTCGCCCTCTGCGCGACGCCGCCTCGGTGCACGGCGAGTCCGGGATGGAAGGCTACGATTTCGTTGAACATCACCGCCAGCCGCTGGCGAAACCGGCGTTTCATGCGATCCGCGACGCGCTGATGCACGCCCCGGAGCCGATGACCCTGGTGGCGATCGGCCCGCTAACCAATATTGCGCTACTGCTGACCCAGTACCCAGAATGCCGCTTTAATATCCGTCGCCTGGTGATCATGGGCGGCTCCGCCGGGCGCGGCAATTTTACGCCGAACGCGGAATTTAACATCGCCATCGACCCGGAAGCGGCGGCTAAAGTGTTCAACAGCGGGTTGGATATCGTCATGTGCGGGCTGGACGTCACTAATCAGGCGATGCTGGCGCCGGATTATCTCGCCACTCTGCCGACGTTGAATCAGACCGGGAAAATGCTGCACGCGCTGTTTAGCCACTACCGTAGCGGCAGCATGAGCAGCGGTCTGCGTATGCACGACCTGTGCGCGATTGCGTGGCTGGTTCGCCCGCAGCTTTTTACCCTTGCACCGTGCTTCGTGGCGGTAGAAACCCAGGGTACATGGACTTCAGGCACCACGGTGGTGGATATCGAAGGTAAACTTGGCCAACCGGCAAATGCGCAGGTGGCGCTGGGGCTGGATGTCGAAGGATTTCAGCGCTGGGCGGCCGAGGTGATTGCGCTGGCGCCCTAGCCCGGTAATAAAGCGGCCGGGCATGGTGCTCAGGTGTTTTGAATGGGGTCGACGACGTTGCGCCATAACGTGCCCGCTTCATCGGTCCACATCAGCAGTAGTAGCGACGCTAATCGTTCTGCCGCCGCGGAAAGGGGCCGGTTCTTTACGCGGATCATACCAAGCGTGCGCCGGATCACCGGCTCGACAAGCGGAACGCTCACGACGGTGCTGTTGCCGCTATGGGGCATCGCCAGACAGGGGAGCGCTGAGACGCCCAGCCCGGCTTCGACAAGACCGAGCGAGGTCGACAAGTGTCGGACTTCATAAAACCAATCCAGTCGCCAGGGCTTATCCGCCAGGCATTTCTCGATTAACTGTCTGTTGCCGCTTGATTTCCTGACGCCGATTAAGGTTTGGCTCACCAGTTCACGCCACTCGACTAATTGTCTCCCCGCCAGCGGATGGTCTTGCCGACACGCCAGAACGAAGGGTTCATTCACCAGAGGGATAAAATCGATGTCTGGATATGTGATGAAGTTCATATTTATTCCAAAATCAACATCGCCTTTGCGTACTGAGTTCATGCACGTTTCTATACCTTGTTCATAAATTCGTACTTTGATGTTGGGATAGCTTTGATTAAATTGCACGATAGCACGCGGTAAAAAGTAAAATACGGCGGTCGGAATGCAAGATAGCGTCACCGTATCATGTATTTGAGACGTTAAATCGTTGAGGTTAAATATTGCCGCATCAAGGCTGGCAATCAACGCTTTGGCCTTTGGGAGAAGCATTTTTCCGGCCTGAGTAAGCGCAATTTTTCGCGTGGTTCGTTCGAACAGCGCAATGTTCAGATTACCCTCTATTTTTTTTATTTTTTTGGTCAGCGCGGGTTGCGTGAGATTGAGCTGCTCGGCTGCTTTACTAAATGAGCCAAGCTCCGCAACCGTGACAAAGGCTTTCATACCGGATAGTTCATTTTTCATTATTGCTCCGTAGGGTTTAATAAGCGTTTCTCTAAGTAGATGACAAGTCATTATTAAGCGGGAGTATTTTTTAATTAATGCTCAGCAGGAATAACTCTTATGGCAAAATTTTATCAACCGGTGAAATTCTTGCAAGTAGAATGAATTTGTAAAATGCCTGAGGTGATTGTTTTGGCCGTTAATTAAGTAAATAAAAATCTTAAAAAACATAAAACCAATTAAATTCACGAAGCCGTTTTACACCATTCTTCTATTTCTTAGCGAATAAGGAACATGCTATGAAGAGCATTCCCTGTGTATTAATGCGTGGCGGGACATCGAAAGGTGCCTTTTTATTAGCAGATGATTTACCCAAGGATATTCAGCAACGTGATGACTGCTTATTAGCGATCATGGGCTCGGGTCATGAGCTGGAAATTGACGGCATTGGCGGAGGGAGCCCACAAACCAGTAAGGTGGCGATTATCAGTCAATCGCTTAGCGAAGAAGCGGATATCGATTATCTGTTTGTTCAGGTCATCGTCAATGAACGGCGGGTGGATACGACGCCAAACTGCGGCAATATGCTGTGTGCGGTAGGCGGCTTTGCGATTGAGCATGGGTTAGTTGAGGCGGCGTCTCCGGTTACGCGAGTGCGTATAAGAAACGTGAACACCAATACTTTTATTGATGCTGACGTTCAAACACCTGAAGGAAAGGTTATCTATGAAGGGGATAGCCAAATCGATGGCGTTCCGGGCCGCGCTGCGCCGGTGGCATTGACTTTTTTGAATGCGGCGGGGGCAAAATCCGGACGCCTTTTTCCGACAGGTAATCGCATGGACGTATTCGATAATGTGCGAGTGACCTGTATTGATATGGCGATGCCCATGGTGGTGATCCCGGCTCAGAGTCTGGGCAAAACCGGATATGAATCTGCAAGTGAATTAGATCGGGATAGCGCGTTATTAAAATCGCTTGAATCTATTCGTATCCAGGCTGGCAAGGCGATGGGGTTTGGGGATGTAACTAATATGGTTATCCCTAAACCGGTTCTGATTTCTCCTGCGCTAAGTGGCGGAAGTATAAACGTACGCTATTTTATGCCGCATAATTGCCATAAATCGCTGGCGATTACCGGTGCTATCGGTCTGGCAAGCGCATGTATTATTCCGGAAACCATTGCTAATGAACTGACGAATCTATCAGGCGACGGAATCATTAAAGTCGAACATCCCAGCGGCGGTATTGAAGTCGACTTAAGTCAGACTGCTGAACGCCCAGAAAATATCCGCGCATCGGTTATTCGCACCGCGCGGAAGATCCTTTCAGGAACGGTTTACATTCCCGAATAAATACCCACTCTCTTAGTATCTATAAAAATACCCGGAATCGGGGAGGGGAGTGATGTGAATACGTTTCACCAGCATCCTTAAATATTGATTACAGGGAAAGAATGGAAATGCAAAAGAATAAATTATGGAAGCTGCTTGTTATAATAGCAATACCGTTACTCATCAGTTTATTCCCAGCGCCAGAAGGGTTATCAAAACTTGCCTGGGTATTATCCGGTATCTATCTGGCAGCGATCGTCGGGTTAGTCATTAAACCCTTTGCTGAGCCCGTGGTCCTCCTGATCGCGGTAGCCGCATCAATGGTGGTCGTGGGAAATTTAGGCGACGGTTCGATAAAAGCGGCCAGCGTGTTAAGCGGATATTCATCAGGTACCACCTGGTTGGTGTTTTCTGCATTTACTCTGAGCGCGGCATTTGTCATTACCGGATTGGGTAAAAGAATTGCGTATATTCTGATCGGCAAAATTGGTAGTACGACGTTGGGCCTGGGCTATGTTACCGCTTTTCTTGACCTGATTCTGGCGCCCGCCACGCCGTCGAATACGGCCCGTGCCGGCGGCATCGTCTTACCCATAATCAATAGTGTCGCCGTCGCCTTAGGGTCAGAGCCGGAGAGGAGCGCGAAGCGCGTGGGCCATTACCTCATGCTGAACATCTATATGGTCACTAAAACGACCAGCTACATGTTCTTCACCGCTATGGCCGGGAATATCCTTGCGCTGAAAATGATCGAAGATATTTGCCACATAAAATTGAGCTGGGGAGGATGGGCGCTGGCCGCTGGACTACCTGGCATCATTATGTTGCTGCTGACGCCGCTGATTACCTACAAGCTATATCCGCCAGAATTAAAGCGAGTTGATAATAAAAAGATCGCTCAGACAGGCATAGACGCTTTGGGGCCCATGACGGTGCGGGAAAAGATGCTGTCTTGTCTCTTTGTTCTTGCGCTCGGCGGTTGGGTATTCAGCAGCGCCCTGGGGGTCAATGAGTCTACTGTTGCAATCTGTGTAATGGCGCTGATGCTGGTATTGAAAATCGTGACCTGGGATGACGTGATTAAGAATAAGGGGGGGTGGAATACGCTCATATGGTACGGTGGTATTATTGGTTTAAGTTCCCTGCTCTCTAAAGTTGGCTTTTTCTTATGGCTGGCTGAATTATTAAAAAATAATATTTCATTTAACGGTCATGGTAATGTTGCTTTCATCGTTATTGTTGCCTTAAGCATTTTAGTTCGTTACTTCTTTGCGTCGGGTAGCGCTTATATTGTCGCCATGGTACCGGTCTTTGCCATGCTGGCGAATGTTTCTGGCGCGCCGGTCATGCTAACCGCGCTGGCCTTACTCTTCAGCAACTCTTATGGTGGCATGGTAACCCACTACGGCGGGGCTGCAGGGCCAGTTATTTTTGGCGTTGGCTATAATGATATTAAATCATGGTGGATTATCGGTGGAATATTAGCGTTACTTACTTTCCTCCTGCAAATCACGCTAGGGGTATGGTGGTGGGAAATATTAATCGCCTGGAAGGTAATTTAAACTATTCTTGAGAAAATGATGGATTACCTGGGCATCGCAGGATGCCCATGGGCAAGATTTATTATTCAGAGCGGCATGGAGCTTTTCTGTTGTTTTATTTGAGCGTTTAAGTGTGGGTGAAGCTACCTGATTTTAAATATGATTATATGGCCTTTGATAAGGTGAGGTGTGATATATTTATGTCTCCAGTTACGATTACATTGTCGCTATTGGTTTTTTCTGTAGTAATGTTTGTGTGGGAAAAAATCCCTTTGGCTGTAACGGCCATGATTGTTTGTATTACCTTGGTTGTTACCGGCGTTTTTGATGTGCAAACGGCATTTTCCGGTTTTATTAATCAAAATGTCATTTTGTTTGTGGCAATGTTTGTGGTTGGCGGAGCCTTATTTGAAACCGGCGTAACGGATAAGATTGGCGGTATTGTGACGCGTTATGCGCGGAGCGAAAAGCAGCTCATTGTCATCATTATGTTAGTCTGTGGGATCCTTTCCGGAGTATTGTCCAATACCGGCACGGCGGCGGTTTTAATTCCTGTGGTGATAGGCGCAGCGATAAAATCAGGGTACGCCCGCTCTCGACTGCTTATGCCACTGGCGTGTGCCTCTGCGTTGGGCGGAAATCTTTCGCTGATCGGTTCACCCGGCAACCTGATCGCGCAATCGGCGCTGGAACAGGTTGGCCAAAGTTTTAGCTTTTTTGAATATGCTAAGTTAGGTATTCCCATGTTAGCCTGCGGTATTCTCTATTTTGTGACTATCGGCTACCGGATATTACCCGACAAAAATACGCTCCAGAAGCACGGCGTTGAAAGCATCAGGACGGTCGATTGCCCGACGTACAAGCAGGTGATTGCGCTGGCGGTATTGATCACGACGGTATTGGGCATGATCTTCGAAAAGAGCATTGGTATACCGATTGCGATTATTGGTTCGATTGGTGCTTTATCGTTGGTTATTACCCGGGTGATTACTGAAAAACAGGCCTACCAGGCCATCGACTCGCAAACGATTTTCCTGTTCGGCGGCACTCTGGCATTAGCAAAGGCGCTGGAAACCACCGGTGCTGGGGCGATCATGGCGCGCTCAATAATAGATTTGCTCGGGGACCAGGCCTCGCCTTTCTTACTTTTAAGCGCCGTATTAATCATCTCCTGTATTTTAACCAATTTTATGTCGAATACGGCAACGGCGGCTTTATTAATGCCGATTGGCCTGTCTATTGCCCATTCGATGGGCGCCGATCCTCGGGCGGTGTTAATGGCGATTGTTATCGGCTGTTCATGCGCTTATGCGACGCCAGTGGGAACGCCTGCCAATATGATGATTTTTTCCGCCGGCGGATATAAGTTTGTCGACTATGTAAAAGTTGGCTTGCCGCTTATGTTGATATCGGTAATTGTGAGCTTTATCTTGCTGCCCATTTTCTTTCCATTTTATTAATTGCGGTCAGCGATTTTTTAAAATAAGTAGGGCTAATCGTTCAGACGTGATTTTTTCTATATCTAAGGATATATGTCATGATTAAATTATATGACCATGGAGTCTATATCTCGCATCAGCATGGTATTATTTGTGCTGATAATCACTCAGCCGCGGTAGAGGAGAAGGAGGAGGCGCGCAAGAGAACGATCTCGTGGTCGATTCTCTCCGCACATAATACGTCAGGGAATGATCGTAAGTTAAAAATTAAGTTTGATTCGATGGCTTCCCACGATATTACTTTTGTGGGCATCATCCAGACCGCTAAGGCATCAGGAATGGAGCGTTTTCCATTACCATATGTTTTAACGAATTGTCATAACTCGCTTTGCGCAGTCGGCGGCACGATCAATAGCGATGACCATATATTTGGTTTGTCATCAGCGCAAAAATATGGCGGCATTTATGTCCCGCCCCATATTTCCGTTATTCATCAATATATGCGTGAGATGATGGCCGGCGGCGGGAAAATGATACTGGGCTCAGACAGCCATACCCGGTATGGCGCGCTGGGAACGATGGCGGTTGGCGAGGGGGGCGGAGAGTTAGTTAAACAGCTGCTGGGTGAGACCTGGGATATTGATTATCCAGAGGTGGTTGCGGTGTATCTGACGGGTAAACCTTCGCCCGGCGTTGGCCCTCAGGATATTGCCCTGGCGATAATTGGCGCGGTGTTCGAGCGCGGTTACGTGAAAAATAAAATTATGGAATTTGTTGGCCCGGGCGTGGCGACGATGTCTACCGACTTCAGAAATAGCGTGGATGTGATGACAACAGAGACCACGTGTCTATCGTCTATCTGGCAAACCGATGAAGAGACCAAACACTACTTACGTATTCATGGCAGGGAGCAGGACTATTGTCCGCTCTCAGCAAAAGAGATGGCATACTATGATGGCTGCATAGAGGTGGACTTAAGTAGTATCAAGCCGATGATCGCCTTGCCCTTTCATCCCGCCAACGTCTACGAAATTGATACGCTTAATGACAATTTGCAGGATATTTTGCATGAGGTCGAAACGGCGGCCGATAAAATTTCCCAGGGACGCGCAGCGCTCACCCTGCGGGATAAAATCGAAAATGGTAAGCTGCGGATTCAGCAAGGGATCATCGCCGGTTGCGCCGGCGGAAACTATGTTAACGTGGTCGAAGCGGCGCATGCCTTAAAAAACCACTCCTGTGGTGACAACGCTTTCTCTCTGTCGATATATCCCTCCTCCCAACCGGTATTGATGGACCTGACTAAAAAAGGCATGACCAGCGCGCTGTTGAGCGCCGGCGCGATTATGCGCACCGCATTTTGTGGACCCTGTTTTGGCGCAGGCGATACGCCCATGCATAACGGATTAAGCATTCGCCACACGACGCGTAATTTTCCAAACCGGGAAGGATCAAAACCGGGGAATGGGCAAATGTCGGCTGTCGCGCTGATGGATGCCCGCTCCATTGCGGCGACGGCTGCCAATGGGGGCGTGCTGACATCGGCTTGCGAACTCGATTGCTGGGAAAACATTCCGCAGTATGAATTTGATGCTTCGCCTTATAAAAATCGCGTTTATCAAGGCTTTATTAAGGGGGCGACGCAACAATCGCTGATTTATGGTCCGAATATTAAAGACTGGCCGGAGATGAGTGCGCTAACGGAAAATATTCTGTTAAACGTGACCTCAAAGATAATGGATCCGGTGACCACCACCGATGAACTAATTCCATCCGGAGAAACCTCATCATTCCGCTCCAATCCTTTAGGGCTGGCCGAGTTTACCCTTTCACGACGCGATCCGGGCTACGTTGGCCGCAGTAAGAAGATTGCCGCTCTGGAAACACTGCGGATGACAGGCGACAACCCTTGCCGTCTGGAGCCGGAGCTTGAGGCGGTTTTTTCTCGGATCCGGCAACTGCCGGGACAGGAAAATGTCACCCTCGAGCAGACGGAGATAGGCAGTATGGTGTATGCGGTTAAACCCGGCGATGGCTCCGCGCGCGAGCAGGCTGCCAGCTGCCAGCGAGTCCTTGGCGGCCTGGCGAATATTGCCCAGCAGTATGCGACCAAGCGCTATCGTTCAAACGTTATCAACTGGGGGATGCTGCCGCTGCAGATGGAGGCGCTGCCGGAGTTTGAAGTGGGCGACTTTATCTATATCCCGGGAATCAAGTCAGCTTTGGAAAGCGATCTGAGCCAGATTACCGCCTTCGTGATTAGCCCTCAGCATCCCGTCAAAGAGATCTCGCTTTATATGGAGGGATTAACCGCATCAGAGCGGGAGATTATTAAAGCGGGGAGCTTAATTAATTATAATAAATTACACTTAACAACCCACCAACATTAAATGATATTCATCGTCAAGATGAATAAGCGGGGATGATATATCATCCCCGTTTTATTTATAGTCGAGATAAAATAACTCACGTTCAAAATTCTTGCTGCTTTACGCTATCGCACGATGGGTTATTCTGGCGTAATCTCTCCGGTACGCAGCCAATACTGGATTGGGCTATGAACAGGGAGAGAAAAATGACGAATGGACAAGCGTATTTTAACGGATGGAAAAAGGGCCTCGATTTTAGCGGAGTGGCCAGCAGGCAGGAGTTTTGGTCTTTTTTGCTCATCAACCTGTTGATTCTTGCCTTGCCGCTGGCGACCTGGTTTTTGGCGGTGCAGCATAACTCTGAGTACGGCGTGTTCATTTTTTTCGCTGTGCCGCTCAGCGGTATTCTGTTACTGCTGATGATTGTCCCGCTGCTGGCCGTTGGCTGCCGCAGGATGCACGATATCGGTCGTTCAGGATGGTGGTTCGCCCTGTGCCTTATTATTCCATGGTTTTTGATCGTCGCACTATGGCTGTGCTGCCTGAAGCCGGCTGCATCTTCTCGCTAAGATAATCAATCATCGCCCGCATTCTGGCGGGCATATGCTTATTGCCCGACCACAGTAGCCACAGCTGGCCGGAATAGCTGCTGATAAACTCCCACTCCGGTAAAACCTGCACAATCTCGCCGCGCGCCAGCGCCTCACGGGCGGTAAACAGCGGCAGGCTACCGATCCCCAGATTCTGCTTCACGGCATCGAGGCGTACGGCGGTGTGGTTGGCGGCGTAGCGGCCGTGGGTCTGGATCGTCTCCGTTTTCCCCCCTCGGCGGAACTTCCAGCGCGCATCGGCGGGCGTTTCGCCAAGGCTGATACAGCTATGATCGCGCAGGTCCTGCGGCGTTCGCGGCTTTCCATATTGCTCCAGGTAGCCGGGCGTCGCGCAGATGACGTGGCTGATGGTCATCAAAGGCTTACCGTGTAGCCCCGGTGAGGGAGTAGGGGTGATACGCAGCGCCAGGTCAATGCCGTCATCAATAAAATCGAGAACCCGATCCTCGAGCCGCAGACAGACGTCGACCTGTGGATAGCGGGTAAAAAATTCCAGCATGAGCGGGTGAATGGCAAACCGGCCCACGGCTTTCGGCACGCTTAGCGTGAGCTTGCCCTGCGCCACCGCCTGGGTACTGCTGGCGGAATCGATAGCCAGACGCGCCGACTCCAGCATCTCCAGCGCATGTTCATACACCGTCTTACCGGGCTCGCTGAGGCGTAGCTTGCGCGTTGTACGGTGCAGCAGCTTGCAGCCCATCTCCTGTTCAAGGCGCGAAACGCTGCGGCTGATAGCTGAAGGCGTCGCGCCCGCCTGGCGCGCGACGGCGGAAAAGCTGCCCTGTTCGACAATCTGCACAAACAGGGCGAGGTCGGGCAGTAGGCTCAGATTCATTCGTGCTTCCAGAGCAAAATTGCATTGATGTCAGGCGGGATTATCGCCACCAGTAATATCAATATACTGTCCTGACAGAGAGGAGGACAACCATGACTGAACGCCTTTATTACACCAGCGACGCCACTGAATGCCTGGCGCGAGTCGTCAACTGCCTGAGCGAAGCCGATGGCCGCTATGCCATTGAGTTGGACCGCACGCTGTTTCACCCGCAGGGTGGCGGGCAGCCGGCGGATCGCGGCTGGATTGCCGATCTGGCGGTCGAAGGCGTGGTTTCGCGCGGCGATAGCGTAGCGCATATCGTTTCACAGCCGCTGCCGCCAGGCGAGGTCACGATCCGTATCGATGCCGAAAGCCGGCGGCTTCACGCGCGCCTGCACTCCGCCGGGCACGTGCTTGCCCAGGCCGGCGAGCAGTCAGGCTGGCAGCCGATGAAAGGACATCACTGGCCGGGAGAAAGCCGTATCATTTTTGCCGTGGGGGCTAACGGTGGGCTGCCCGAAGCCAGCGCACTGCTGGAAAAAGTCGCCGCCTGGCAGGCAGAAAATTTACCGCTTCAGGTCGCTTTTGCCGATGGCCTGCGCCAGGTTGGGTTCGGCGATATGCAGAGCTATCCTTGCGGCGGTACGCACGTTGCCAGCCTGTCCGAGCTGGGGAAAATCGTCATTAACCAGGTGAAGATGAAAAAAGGCCAAATTATTGTCAGCTACACCGTGGAATAAGCGCATGAAAGGAGATGCGCGATGAACAGGGCATCTCCTGGGACTTAAATATGCGCAGGATGTTTACCGTGATAAATCCGCTCCGGTCTGCCGACTTTGCCATAGCTGATTTCAGCTTCAAGAAAATCGTTTTTAACCCCCTGCTCAAGGTATCGGCGGGCGGTGGTTTTACTGCTGCCGAGAATACGGGCGAGCGTGTCTGCGGTATGGACCGTTTCCGGGTCGGCGAAAAGCTGTAATACCCGGTTAAAGGTGCTCTCATCAATACCGCGCAGCGGAGAGCCTGCGGCTTCCGTATGCTCTTTTGCCTGGATGTTGAACAGGGCGTCAACATGGGTTTGGCTTGCCTGTTCGCTCGAGCGCAGAGAGCTGCGATAGCGGGCAAAACGCTCAAGGGTATGCTGTAATCGCTGATAATGAACCGGTTTAATCAGGTAATCAAAAACGCCCATCCGCAGGGCTTCGCTGATGGTATCCATATGGTTATCGGCAGTGATGAAAATGATGCGCCCTTGATAATGCGTGTTGACGGCGTGGCGGATCAAATCGAGCCCTTTACCATCGGGCAAGAAGTTATCCAGCAGAGTGAGCTGGGGCTGATAGAGGCGAAGCAGCTTTTTCGCGCTTTCCAGTTTATCGGCAATACCAATGACTTCGAACTGGGGAAATTGCTTGATCGTATCCACCAGGATTTCCGCCAGCATAGGTTCGTCTTCAACGATGAGAGTTGTAATGCTATCCATGATGTTCATCTCTGGTCAGGGGGATATAAAGGGTAAAAATGGTGCCAAAAGGAATGTTGTTATCGACGACGATATTACCGCCGGCCTGCTCAACGTAACTGCGAACCAGCCAGAGTCCAATGCCGTGATCGCCGCTGCCGCTGCTGGTGACGCCGCGTTCAAAAATACGATCGCGCAGCGATTCGTCAATTCCACAGCCCTGGTCGGCGATCTCGACAATCGCTTCGTCGCCCTCGCTGTTGATCAGGCATTCGATCTGCCTTGAACCTGTCGGCTGGCGCAAGGTGGCGTTGTAGGCATTGTCCAGCAAATTACCGACGATCGAGATCCACTCATTATGCGAAAGCGACGAGGGTAAGCTCTCAACGTGGCAGGCGGGATCGAATACCAGCTCTATTCCGAGCTCTTTGGCGCGGTAATACTTGCCGATCAGCAGCCCGGCAAGGTGATTCACTTTAAAATTACGGGCAATAAAATCGAGCACCTTCTGGTGGCTTTCAGATTGCTGCTGAATAAGATCCAGCGCGTTGTCATAGCGTTTTAAAAACAGCAGCCCGGCTATGGTGGAGATCAGATTGCGATGCTCGTGCTGCACGGCCCGCAGATTATCCGCGTACTGCTGAACCTGGCTGAGCTGCAGGCTCAGGGTGTTGATATCGTCTTTACTGCGAAAGCTAATGACCCAGCCCTGAGGCTCGCTATTGAGCGTGACGGCCATGCGGCTGGCGATCACTTTAATCTGGTTAAAGGTGACGATTTCGTCTTTTTTATTGGTCTGCGGCGCATCATAGAAGAATGTCTCCTGAGAGATCACGCTGCTGATGCTTTTGCCAATCAGAATGGTTTCCGGCTGGCTCAGGTTTAATAGCCTCCTTGCGGTTTGATTGATGGCGGTAATTCGGTAGTGGGAGTCAATAGCTATCAGCCCCTCAAAGACCGATTCAAACAGGACGCTCTGCTGGATAAGCAGCTGTGAGAGCTGCTGGGGTTCCATATTCAGCATCTGTTTTTTAATGTGGAGCGAGAAGCGCCGGGCGCAGTAGAGCAGCAGAAGCAGCATGATCGCCATCGGGATCATCAGCGATCCGATTTGCAGACTCAGCCAGTTTTCTAACTGTTCGATGGTGTAGCCCACCGATACAATACCGATCACCTTCCCGGTGCTGTCCTGGATCGGCGACTTGCCGCGTAGTGAAGAACCGAGCGATCCTTTACGCACCGACACGTAGCTTTTAGCGTTATATAGCGCCTCGTCGCTGTCTCCGCCTTCCATCGATTTACCGATCTCCTCTGGATTCACGTGATACAGGCGCCGGCCTTTCGCGTCGCCGACGGTGATATAGGTAGCGTCGGAAAACGAACGCATCGGGTCGATAAGTGCTTTAATGCGCGGTAGATCATGTTTCTCCACCGCGTCAACCAGTTCGGGCATAGCGGAGATCTGCATCGCCTGAATCAGCGCGCGCTGTCCGACCTGGTAATGCAGGCGCTCCTCGGTAATGCTGGTGAGATACCATGACATCGCCAGCATCACGATTGTCGAGGTAAACAGGATCAACAGGAAGATGCGGTTCTGAAACGAACGTCGGGCAAACCAGTGCGTGATTTTTCGGGCAAACATTGGGCGAATTGATATCAAAAGGTTATTTTCTCTTTTTTAGCGGCCGACGGCGCGGAATTGGCCCACAAACTTACTGATTTCAGAACACGTTTAGTCGGAATACGACGTTTTACGTACCTCCGGTTTGGGCTTTGGCGCCGCCTGGGATATTTCCCGGAGGCGGCGCGTAGCGCCTGTCCGGGCTCCCTATCCGCAGACGGCGGTGCATTTGTAGCCCGGATAAGGCGTCAGCCATAATCCGGGAAAGGTAACGGTTTACATCGCCAGAACGTACTTGAGCATCACCCCGGCGGCAATCGCCGAGCCAATCACTCCCGCCACGT